>ENA-UOYL01000427-UOYL01000427.1-marine-metagenome-genome-assembly--contig:-NODE-427-length-15070-cov-3.012739_pt1 | contig 15070 bp, 9 predicted proteins | sample MGYA00238173_ERZ767189 | MGnify/ENA primary metagenome ERZ767189 (study PRJEB28943, sample SAMN06267163) | marine metagenome | isolation source: Columbia River Estuary | place: USA:Columbia River Estuary... | reverse complement strand
TTTGATTTTTGTACTCATCTAAAATTTTACTCGAAATTGGCATATAAGACCAATGCCATTTCTCAAGTTCATAACCGGTTCTTTTTGTAATTTTTTTATCATCATAAACTTGACAAAAATTAAAATTTGAAGCATTATTTTTAAGCCAATTATAAACCTTTTCTCCCTGTCCACTTTGAAAATAACTCTCCTCTACAGAATTTATATCAATATCTGTACCCCAATGGTGTCTTGAAGAAGATGGCATTGAACTCGACATTAAAATCTTTAAGGCGATATCCTCTTCATCTTGCATCTCAAGCTTATTTGCTTCCCATTTCCTCTCCCAAATGACTTTTTGTTCATCAAAATTTCTAGTCCCAGAAAGAATAATTAAAGCTATGCCATCTTTATCCGCAGCTTCAGCCATTTGCTCAAAAGCTAAATATGCTTTTTTCTGTAAGTAAATTTCTTTATCACTCCAATTTTCTGACACTAAAACAAAATCAGGATGCTCTCTGTAATCAAATTTACCCAGTAAAAAACTTTTTGAAAAGCTAAATGATTTCAATGAATCAGCCTTACTGTCTATTACTTGATCATTATTATTATTTTTATCAGGACTTTCACAAGAAAACAAAGTAAAAAATAGTAATAATAGAGTAATTATCTTTTTCATAACTGGCAGGTCTTATTAATTCCATTAACATATAATTTAATTGGGTCAATTTTTTTTGCAAGGTCACTACCTTTAAAGCCATTAATCATAGAATAATTTATTAGCTCGTTATATCTTTTTAAATATTTACTTGACAAAGGCATATAAGACCAATGCCATTTCTCAAGTTCATAACCAGTTCTTTTTGTAATTTTTTTATCATCATAAACCTGACAAAAACCATATTTACTGGCGTTTTCATTTAGCCATTTATAAGCTTTCAATCCAATACCTGAGTCAAAATAACTATTATTTAAATCAATTAAATCCATATCAGTACCCCAATGATGTCTTGATGTACAAGGCATTGAGCTATATAATAAAATCTTTTTCGCTGCGGCAATACTATCCATTGAAACGATATTTTTCTCCCATTTTCTATTCCATATATCTTTTTGCTCATAAAAATTTCTTGTCCCAGAAATAATTGTTAAAGAAACTCCTTCTTTTTTGGCAGCGTCATACATTTCTATAAATTTCGAATACGTTTCTCTATGAAGATACATTGATTTAGAAGCATGTTTAGATTCAACAAAAATAAAATTGGGATCTTTTTTGTAATCAAATTTACCTAACAAGTGATTTATTTCGTCTGTATCAAATTGTTTTTGATCCTTATTAGGGGATACCTCAGTTATTTTTGTTGTGTACTTTTTTTCAAAATTTTCACAAGAAAAAATTATTAATAAGTTAAGTACGAGAATTTGAAACATAAAAAATATTGTATTAAAATGTATGAATAATAATTTGAAACATAAAATTTAGTCTCCACTATAATGTTCTTGAACATATTTTCCAAAAACCCAGCCAACAAGTCCACTATTTGTTCTAACCTTATACCATTTTTCACCATTTATAAATTCTAAACTATTAGAACTAATTTTTGTAAAACCTATACTACCATTAGGATTCTTGAAAGAAATTCTATATTGATTTTGATCTATATTCTCTATGACTTTAACAGCTTTTCCGGCATTTAAGGAAAAAACAAAACTGCCATTTCCGTCTCTATCATAAAAATTAGTTTTTGTTCTTAAAATAGCCTCATTATAGTTGTTAGATGGATAATAAACATCTAAGATATCAACCTCTTGATTTAATTTCAAAGAGCCCTTTTTTGCACCACTTGTTGAATGATCTGAACGAATTAAAACTCCTGATCCAGTAATATATCCTTGTTGAGAATATCCTGATAAACTTAACAATAAAATAAATGTCAAGATGAAATAAAGTTTAAAATTCTTCATGTGTTTAGTTTTTAGGATTTAATATGAAGTTAAATAAAATTATTAATAACCAATTAAAGCAAATACAGAAAATGAAGATAGCCAGTGGTCAATATCATAATTTCCTTTTCCTATGCTTTCTTGAGCATAATCCCACATTTCGTTCATAGCAGTCACCCACTCTTTCTTTGTATTCTTATCAATCGTTCCTCCAGGAAAAGTTTTTAGAATTCCATTTAAACACCAAATTCGATTTAAATGATAACCATCCCAGTGAGATTCATAACCATCATGCTTTAAAGATCGTTTAATTTGCAAAGGGATATTTACCTGTTCAGCCAAAAATAAATCAGGACAGAAATCTTTAAGCCAAGGAATAAATTTTTCCTTTGGTAAGACTTTGCGCATCAAATCTGTAACCAATAAACTTGCAGACATAAAATCATATTCAAATGGCTCTTGCTCAATAGCAACATCTTTTAAATCACCATAGAATCTTACTGCAGCTTTTGCGAGTACTTTTTTAAGGGCAACATTCTTTGAACTAAGGGCATAATCGTAGGCAAAAGAAATACCTAGAGCTGGACTATCATGACTTCCAGATAATTCAACGCTTTCACTGTTTGGCCATACTATTAAATGAACATTGACAATGTATTCAGTTAGTGGTTTCAGGTTATTCAACCAGCGTTTCGCGTCCTCATCATCCCAATTTATCAATTCATCTGCAACTTTCAAAAGCCATGATTGACCATAAGGAAACTCAAAAAAGCCCTCTTCATTATTTTTTAAGTAATCCAACTCTACTAAAATTTTATCTTTTGAAAAACTCAATTCTAATTTTTCACGAATTTCAGTAGCCTCTGGAATAGTTGGATACAACTTTAAGAGTTTTATCAGAGCCCAATGATTATGAACAGCTGAATGCCAATCATAACAACCGTAAAACGAAGGCCATAAATCTTTAGGTCCTGTAGAACTGCCTTTTTTGAAAAGTGCACGGTAGAAATAATGAGGAGAAGATTTGCGTGTACAATCCAATGATAACTTAGCAAAATAAGATGCTCCTTCATTGCTTAAGGTATAACGACCATCTTCGAGTTTGTTTACTAATGATACTTGAGCAGTTAGATTAGTAAAATATACACAGCAACAAAAACAAATTAATTTTTTCATTTTAAGGGGGTTTCAGGTGGTTTTTTAAATCCTTTTGTAGCTATTTGATATGTTTCTTTTCCAATTCCGACAATAGAAACCATGTTTAATGGGAATTCTAGCAGAACATGCGTAAAACTCAGGAAGAAAAGGAAACTCAGTCCTAAAGAATAATTATAGGCGTACAAAGCACAAGCTGTTAGCCATAAAAGTAAAACAGCAACAAAACGTATTTTAGGGACTTTGTGCCAACGAATGACTTCTGTTTTACTGAACCAATTTAAGTAGTGGTACATGTACGCAAAAGCAATAAAACGCATGAGCATGATGCCGAAATCAGAGAAAAATACGTAGTTCCAATAATAATCTTTTGATTCAATAGGAATGGCTAATTTTGCGGGTATTGGTCGCATGTAATACTCACTTTCTGGATTTGGAACAATGAATGCCTGGTTTAATTTATCGCTCAATGAATCTGTAATTCTTTGTCTTTCCGCAATTGGAGTCTGATTTGTTTTGGAATCTTTATTTATAATAGAATCAAGGTATTGCTTGTTGGTTAGATTAGGTTCATTCATAAGTCTAAAATGATCCATAATACTCACATTTGTATAAAAGAAACCATCTCCATCTGCATAGTATGCCTCTTTTCCATAGTCAGAGATATAATTTTTTTTAGGCGTAACTGGAAGTCCATAAACAAGATAGATTGGGATGATTAGAAAAGCAGACACAGAAAGAAGACCTGTTTTACTTCTTGATTTCAAAGCACCGAACAACATGAATAAGCCCGTAAATAAATACACATGAATTAATGTTGGAACCAATGAGGTTAATGCAAAAATAGTTGTGCTTTTGGAATTTTCAGTTGCATTTTCAGGAGCTAACCAACCGGAAATAAAAATAAATATGAACAAAATTGCGATAATTTTCACCACTAAATTTTTAACAAAAGCGAAAATAAGTGAACTAAATAGCGCCAATACAAGCAATTTATCAAAAAGGTTCAAAGCAACAAATTCTTTGTAGAAATCAATGTTAAAATCAAAGTCTTTAGCAAAAGCAGCGTACGATAATGCGACACCAATTAATAAAAGAGGTACAAAATCATATTTTCCCTTCGTAAAATATTGTCGATCGTGAAGCCAGCTTATTTCAGTAAGATAATGCAAAGGTCCAAGGAATGCATAAGCAAGTAAAAATGTCTCGAAAGGCAAGAAAAAAGCAAATACTGCTGTGATTAACATTAAGCCAATGTTCAAGAAATTTATTTTAGAATCTTTAGTCAAGGCCATTGAGTGCGAGTTAATTTTAAACAAATTTACGATATAAAGTTTATTATTTGAAAAACAGAAAACTTAAATTAAAGTTTAAAATAGTTTTAATTGCTCCTCATCATCCTCATTAGAATCATCGTTATCCTCAGAGGATTCATTTGTGATTTCCCATTCCATAGTCGTTGCATCGTCACTTGTTATTTCAGTATCGCCGGACTCTTCAATACTATTTTCTGGCCAAGGTTCTTTGCCTTCATCAATTGGATGCGTAAGAACAATTTCTTTTACTTTCAATTTTGTAAGTTGATTTCCTTGTGCCTTCATTCCCTTAACCTCAATCAAATCTGCTAGTTGCATCTTGTTATCAGGTAAGTTTTTGGTTTCTTTCAGCAACTTATTGTATACAATCTTAACCTCTGGACGAAATGCCGTAGAAACCGCATCGAGATAAGAACCCTCGCTATCGCTAATATAGGAAACACGCTTATCGGAATAAACCTCACACAAAAAACGTTTTACATAATGCATATCCTTTTCACCATCGTAATAAACTGCAGAAATCGGACGATCTTGCTCCCATTTTTCAATGTGCAGCATATCTTCATCAAAATGTGTTGCTAAATCAAAACTACTTAACCTATAATCTCCATTTTTATACAAGCTTAAAATCTTATTTTCTCCTTTGAAAGAACCAAGAAACTTTCCGCGCCCCTCATCATTTAGACGACCAACAATACTATCGTACCAAATCTTTCGTGCAGCAAGTGTTGAGCCACCAACTTCTTTCTGCACAATTTTCTGCACGATTTCTTTTGTTACGCGATTACCAGCAGAATTTCTTCCCTTTATCAATAATTCTCCTAAATCAATATCAAATCGCAATCTTTTTAAATGCGGACGAGGGCGCAAAAGAATCGAAACAACTTCTCTCTCACCATTCGGATGAACGGAGAAATACAACATCTTGGAACCTTTTGTTCCTTTTGTGAGATCATACTCTGTATCCCGCGTAATTCCAGTTACATAAAACCGCTTCATCATTGTAGAACCACCAGTTCCATCTTGGTAGAACAAATGATAAATTGTTCTCGTATCTCCTCGTTTCCAAACACTCGCAAAAATCAAGTCTTTACCAACGAATTTTTTTTCGGTAACTTTACTAATCATTAATTTACCTGTAGAAAAGAAACAGATAATATCATCAATTTCTGAGCAGTCACTGATAGATTCAGTTTTTTTAAGACCATATCCCACAAATCCTTCTTCGTAATCTACATATAACTTGCGATTTGCGATAATTACTTTAGAAGCTGTAATATTATCGAAGGCCTTTATTTCTGTCTTTCGCTCCTTCCCTGCTCCGAATCGTTTTTTTAAGTCCTTGTAATAATCAATAGCATATTCTACTAAATTCGCCAAATTCGCTTTCACAAGAAGCATTTCTTCCTCAATTTTAAGAAGTGCATCATCTGCTTTTGAAGCATCAAAACGCGTAATACGAATCATTGGAATTTGCGTTAATTTATGCAAATCCTCATCTGTTATTTCCCGCAAAAGCTCTTTTTTAAAAACAGAAAACCGCTTATACAAATATTCGTAAAGTGTTTCTTTATCAGAATAAAGCTTGAAATCAATGTACATTTCATTATTAATAAACAACTTCTCTAAAGTCGAAAAATGCCACATTCTTTCCAATTCATCCAAGCGAATCTCCAATTCTAATTTCAACAAACGAACTGTAGTGTCTGCCGTGACTTTGAGAATTTCAGAAACCCCCATAAATCGTGGTTTATCTCCATCAATTATCGTAGAATTTGGAGAAATAGATACTTCACAGTCAGTAAAAGCATACAAGGCATCGATTGTTTTATCGGGAGAGACTCCTGGAAATAAGTGCACGATAATTTCAGCTTCCATGGAGGTATTATCCTCGATTTTTTTAATCTTAATCTTTCCTTTATCGTTTGCTTTAATTACCGATTCAATTAATGATCCAGTTGTTGTTCCAAAAGGAATTTCATAAATAATTAAAGTTTTATTGTCTAATTTTTTGATTTTAGCACGAACACGAACACGACCACCGCGCAAACCATCGTTATAACCAGAAAAATCTGCCATTCCACCATTTGGGAAATCTGGTAAAAACTCTACTTTCTTTCCGCGTAAATGATTAATCGATTGGTCAATTAATTCGATGAAATTATGCGGTAAAAACTTACACGCCATACCTACTGCAATTCCTTCTGCACCTTGAGCAAGTAAGAGCGGGAATTTCATTGGCAACTGATCTGGCTCCTTATTTCGTCCGTCATAACTGGAAAGCCAGTTGGTAGTTTTTCCATTAAAAGCAACGTGAAGGGCAAATTTAGAAAGTCGAGCTTCAATGTATCGTGGAGCAGCAGCGCCATCTCCTGTAAGTGTATTTCCCCAGTTTCCTTGGCAATCAATCAACAAATCTTTTTGTCCCAACTGCACCAATGCATCGCCAATGGACGCATCTCCATGCGGATGGTATTTCATCGTGTTTCCGATAATATTTGCGACTTTGTTATAGCGTCCATCTTCCATTTCTTTCATGGAATGAAGAATTCGGCGTTGCACCGGTTTTAAACCATCATAAAGCGATGGAACAGCTCGCTCTAGAATAACATAACTCGCATAATCCAAAAACCAATTATGATAAAGACCACCAACAGGAATGATTTTCTCATCCACTTCCTTGTGCTCAAAAGGATTGTGCTCTTCACCGTTTGGCTTTAAATTTTCTATTTCGTCCTCAGCCATAATCTATGAAGCAATTTCAAGTTCTGAGGAATCATTTTCAGTGGATTTATCTTCCGCCAAATCTTTTTCAACTCTTAAGTTATCAATAATAAAATCTTGTCGCTCCGAGGTATTTTTTCCCATAAAATAAGAAAGAATCGAATCGATAGATGCATCTTTTGTAAGGATTACTGGCTCCAAACGAATATCGGCTCCAATAAAATGAATAAACTCATCCGGAGAAATTTCTCCTAAACCTTTGAAGCGCGTAATTTCTGCACCTTTTCCGATTTCGATTAGGGCAGTTCGTCTTTCATCTTCAGAATAGCAATAAATTGTTTTCTTCTTATTTCTAACCCTAAAAAGTGGTGTTTGGAGTACGTAGACATGATTCCTTTTTACTAAATCTGGAAAAAATTGCAAGAAGAAAGTCAATAATAACATACGAATATGCATTCCATCAACATCGGCATCTGTTGCAATTACAATTTTATTGTAGCGCAAATTGTCCATGTCGTCTTCAATGTCTAAAGCTGCCTGAATCAGGTTAAATTCTTCATTTTCGTAAACGATTTTTTTGGTAAGTCCATAGCAATTTAGCGGTTTACCACGCAAGGAAAAAACAGCTTGAGTACTAACATCCCGAGATTTTGTAATCGATCCACTTGCAGAATCACCTTCCGTAATAAACAAGGTTGTCGCTTCGCGTTTTTCGTCTTTTAAATCTGTCAAATGAGAGCGGCAATCACGCAATTTTTTGTTGTGCAAACTTGATTTCTTTGAGCGGTCACGCGCAATTTTACGGATGCCTGCAAGTTCTTTTCGTTCCCTTTCTGATTGCTTAATTTTCTTTTCAATCGTTTCTGCAACTGCTGGATTTCTGTGCAAGTAATTATCCAATTTATCTTTCAAGAAATCATTAATGAAAGCACGCATGGATTTTCCTCCTGGCTCAATTTCTTGAGAACCCAATTTTGTTTTTGTTTGAGATTCAAAAATTGGCTCAATAACTTTCACTGCAATTGCAGCAACAATAGATTGACGAATATCAGAAGCCTCATAATTTTTATTGTAAAAATCACGAATCACCTTTGCGACAGATTCGCGAAAAGCACTTTGATGCGTTCCACCTTGTGTTGTATGCTGACCATTTACGAAAGAATAATAATCCTCACCGTAAGTGCGTCCGTGCGTAAAGGCAACTTCAATGTCTTCATCTTCAATGTGGATAATTGGATAAAGAGGATCACCATCCATGTTATTTTCTAATAAATCCTTAAGTCCATCTTTAGACTGAAATTTTTCACCGTTGAAATACATTGAAAGTCCGCGGTTCAAATAACAGTAATTCCACATCATTTTATCCAAATACACTGTTTTGAAAGCATGCTTCTTAAAGATTTGCTCGTCTGGAATAAACTCAACGTATGTTCCATTCAATTCATCTGTTTTTTCAATTGGATAATCTTGAATCAATTCTCCTTGATTAAAATCCGCACGTTTTTTCTCGCCTTCACGAACAGAATAAACCGAAAAATAACTCGACAAAGCATTAACTGCTTTTGTTCCTACTCCATTTAATCCAACTGATTTTTTAAAAGCTTTTGAATCGTATTTTCCACCGGTATTCATTTTAGAAACGACATCCACCACTTTTCCAAGCGGAATTCCACGACCATAATCGCGCACGCTAACTTTACCGTCTTTTATCTTTACTTCTACTTTCTTTCCATTCCCCATAACAAACTCATCGATGCAATTATCAATGGTTTCTTTTACGAGAATATAAATTCCATCATCTGCAGCTGCTCCGTCACCAAGCTTACCGATATACATTCCTGGTCGCAGCCGAATATGCTCCTTCCAATCAAGGGAGCGGATATTGTCTTCGGTATATTGATTTTCGACCATTTAAAAGGAAAATTCAGATTTTAACAAAAATAATGTAAACATCTTCTTTCACAACAAATAAAAATGCATATTTATCAACGAATTATGTTGAAAACGAGTTTTTTTGAAAGAAGCAGATTAAAATTGTAATAGTGAATTTCATCTAAATTCAAGTCCAAAAAAAACGATTTTTTGCTACTGTAAAATAGATGACTTTGATGCTTGAACACGTCCCAACCACATCCAAAAGAGACCAGCAAAAATAAAAGCTCCAGGTAAAATGAGCATTCCAATTCTTAAGCTTTTAAAATTATCAGAAACGTGTCCTACTAATTCGGGCGACCAAATATCGCCAAAAGCATGGATTAAAAATATACAAATAGCCATTGCGCTTGCCCTCATATTTGCCGGTACACATTCAACCAAAACAGTATTAATAGGGCCTGTTGCCTGAAAAAGAAAAATTAAGGAAATACCAATACACACCATACTCAAAGTAGTGTCAGTAGTTAAAAAAGAAATGAAAGAAAATGGGACAGCAATGAAAACAGAAAGACTTAAAAGTATTGCATATCCGGCAGGATTCTTTTTCTTCCATCTATTAGCAAGATAACCCCCAATCAAAGTGCCTAAAAGACCTCCAATAACAAGTGTTGGACCTAAAAACATCGTTGCATCATTGACTTTCATCCCGTGTTCACGAGCTAAGAAAGCAGGGCCCCAAAAAGAAAAAGCGCCCATAGCAAACGTATAAAAAACATAGCCAATCGTTGCTAAAACATATTCTTTATTTCGAAATAACGAAGCTATTTTTTTTAAATTTACTTTGTCTAAAGCTTTCTCTCCGCGATCACTCTGACCACGAGTAGGCTCAGGAATCGCAAACAAAAGAAAGGCTAAAAGAAAACCAGGAAGCCCTGTAATAAAAAAGGCAGCGCGCCAACCTAAGCTAGCTCCAATTAATCCGCCCAAAGCAAATCCTAAAGCAGCGCCAATTGGTACAGCCACAGAAAAAATAGTGATGGCTTGATTTCGTTTTTTTCCTGAAAAAGCATCGGAAATCACAGCAGGTCCTATGGCACCAAAACTCGCCTCACCCAAACCAACCATAACACGACAAAAAATCATAAAAGAGTATATTTGAGCGACTCCTGTTAGACAAGTGCCCAAGCTCCACCCAATTATTCCAATGGCCATCAATTTTTTTCGAGATATCCGATCTCCTAAATACCCAAAAATAGGAGAGGTAATAAAATAACCAAGCATGAAAGCCGTGGCTAAACGTCCCATATCTGCATCATTAGTAATGCCTAGGTCTTTTTTTATCGGTTCAAGAACTGCAGATAGTACATATCTATCAATGTAATTGAATAAATTGATAATAGTAAGAACGATCAATATTTTTCTCGCTCCAGGAATAGCATAATCTTTAGGTAAAGAATGCTCTATTGTTGGGTTTTCGTTCAAAGCATCTTTACTCATAACATTAATTTTCTTACAAACATAAATAATAGTTTCAATTTGAAGCACCAAAGCTATATTGAATTAATATTAAATTTTCAAGCTTTGCGTTTCTTTTTTTTATTTTTAAAGTACTTTCGTGAATAAAAATAATTAAGATGAAATCGATTATTGAAGCTGCTTGGGAAAACCGGGATTTATTAAAAGATTCCGCTACAATTAAAGCCATAGAAACTGTTATTGACCAACTCGATAAAGGATTGTTGCGCGTAGCTGAACCAAGCGATGACGGCAATTGGATCATTAATGATTGGGTAAAGAAAGCAGTTGTTCTTTATTTTCCGATTCGTCAGATGGAAGTTTTTGAAGTTGGTCCTCTAGAATTTTATGATAAAATGGCTTTAAAGTCGGATTATAAAGTGCAAGGTGTTCGTGTTGTTCCTGGAGCGATTGCTCGTTATGGGGCATATATCTCTTCTGGCGTTATCTTGATGCCATCTTTTGTAAACATTGGGGCATTCATTGATGCTGGAACGATGGTGGATACATGGGCAACAGTTGGTAGCTGTGCGCAAATAGGCAAAAATGTTCATTTAAGTGGCGGTGTTGGAATTGGCGGAGTATTAGAACCTCTTCAAGCGTCACCTGTCATTATTGAAGATAATGCATTTATTGGATCTCGTTGCATCGTTGTAGAAGGTGCGAGGGTTTGCAAAGAAGCTGTTTTAGGTGCAAATGTTGTGCTAACAAATTCCACAAAAGTGATTGATGTAACAGGAGAAAAGCCAATTGAATATAAGGGATTTGTTCCGCCAAGGAGTGTGGTAATTCCGGGCACCTATAAAAAACAATTTCCTGCAGGTGAATTTCAGGTTCCATGTGCCCTTATTATTGGGCAGCGAAAAGCGTCCACTGATCTAAAAACATCGTTGAATCAAGTGCTTCGTGAACATAATCTAGCGATTTAATGCTGATTCCTTCCTAATATCAACCTTTAAGCGTATCTTTGGGAGCTTAATAAACGATGTTAATTCATAAGCACGCATGGAATTTAATCCACTAACAGCAATATCTCCAATAGATGGTCGCTACCATTCGAAAACAAGTAACTTGCAGCCATTTTTTTCTGAGTTTGGACTGATAAAATACAGGGTTTTTATTGAAGTTTCTTATTTTATTGCTTTATGCGAATTGCCTTTACCAGCACTTTCTGATTTCCCGAAAAGTGGCATCGCTTTGATGCGAAGTTGGTGCGAAGATTTTTCTGAGGCAGATGCCCAGTGGATTAAAGATTCGGAGAAGATAACCAATCACGATGTTAAGGCGGTTGAATATTTTTTAAAACACAAATTTGAAGGGGAAGGATGGTTAAAGTATGCTGAATTCATTCATTTTGGACTTACCTCTCAAGACATTAACAATACCGCAATTCCCTTGTCATTAAAAGATGGCCTCGAGCAGGTTATTTTCCCCGAATACGAAAAGGTGATTGTTAAACTAAGAAATTTTGCCATTCAATGGAAAGATGTTCCCATGCTGGCGCGGACGCATGGACAGGCAGCTTCCCCAACTAGATTGGGAAAAGAGATTCAAGTTTTTCAAGAACGATTAGCAGGTCAGCTTCGTGTGGCCAAATCGATACCTTCCACGGCAAAGTTTGGTGGGGCAACCGGTAATTTCAATGCGCATCATGTCGCCTATCCAAGTACTGATTGGATAAATTTTAGCAATGCATTTTTGGATTCATTGGGTTTAAAGAGAAATCAAACGACCACCCAAATTGACCACTACGATACCTTAGCGGCGCTTCTCGATGCATTAAAACGGATGAATACCATACTGATTGATTTAAATCGCGATATGTGGACCTACATTTCCATGGATTATTTCAAACAGGAACTAAAAGAAGGTGAGATTGGGTCATCGGCGATGCCACACAAAGTTAATCCCATCGATTTTGAGAATTCAGAAGGTAATTTAGGTATAGCCAATGCCCTTTTTGAACATTTGTCTGCTAAATTACCGATCTCGCGATTACAGCGTGATTTAACAGATTCTACTGTTTTGAGAAGTATTGGTGTTCCTCTAGGGCATAGCTTGATTTCAGTTTTATCTACTTTAAAAGGCTTGGATAAGTTGGTATTGAATGAAGCCAAATTAAAAGCAGATTTAGAGGATAATTGGGCAGTAATAGCAGAAGCTATCCAAACGATTTTACGCAGAGAGCAATTCGAAAAGCCTTATGAGGCTTTAAAACAATTGACTCGGAAAAATGAAAAAGTAACCAAGGATACTGTTCATGATTTCATTGATAAGCTGGAAATTTCTTCAGCGCTCAAAGATGAACTTAAAAATATTACACCTTGGAATTATCTTGGCGTGCAACTCGTAAATGATACCTTATGAAAGTTATAATTAGTGCGGTGCTATTTATGTTATCCTTGCCATTATTTTGTCAGGAACTTCCTGTAGAATGGGGCCCGCCTATTAAAAGTTCGGGTTATTTAATAGACATTCTTCCAAAAGAAAATGCATCCTTTTATACTCTCCGGTGGTCAGGTTTACTTGGGAATTATCGCATAATAGAACATTACAACATGATGGAGGTGAATCAAGAGCGTATTAAACCTGTTATTGAATCGGGAATTGCTACCATTGAATCTGCACAGTACCATGGAGGAAAACTAATTGTTTTTCTATCCGATAAAGCGAATGGCATAATGGGTTTGTATAGCCAGGAATTGGGTGACGATTTATTACCTGTAGGACCTTCCGTTTTATTGGCTGAATACGTTAATGCTAATCTTGGTGCGAAGCCTAATTTTAACATCATCAGTTCTGCGAATAGACGTTATATTGGGGTGGTTTGGCAAATTCCTGGACGAAAAGAAGAGAGTGATCTTTATGGCTATGTGATATTAGATTCTGCCCTAACAACCACTCAGAAAGGAGAATACACCTTGCCATTTAGTGGAAATATGTCTACCATTAATGAGGATCATATCTCTAATACTGGGGATTATTACCTTATTTTGACAGAACATAAAGAAAGTAATACGCGTTTTCTTAATAAAGCGTATGAGAACTTTAAAGCCATTCATATTTATAAAATTCATGATAGCGTATTGAAAGAATTTAGTGTTGATGTTGATGGAAAAAGAATTGATGATATTTTTATTTCTTCGAATGACAGCAATATTATAAGTTTATCAGGATTGTATGGTAATGGGAATTATCAAGGGCTTGAAGGTGTTTTTTCTATTCGGATTGATGCTAACAAAGATTCGATGACGGCAAGAGGATTAATTCCATTTGGTAAGGACATCCTGAAAGATAATATGACTGATCGCCAATTCGATCGTTATGAACGAAGGTTTCAAAATAATGGTCAATCCCCTCAAATTTATGATTACAAGTTACGCACCATGTTTACTCTTGATGATGGTTCCTCTGTTGGTTCATTGGAAAAATATTTTGTTCAAACCAGAACCAATTATGATTCTCGAACAGGCATATCAAATACCACCAATACATATTATTACAATGACATTATCGCCTTTAGAATAGGATTAGATGGAAAATTTGTTTGGGAAACAAGAATTGCTAAACAACAAGTTTCTGTTAATGATGGCGGGCCTTACAGCTCCTATCAGAGTTTTACTAATGGTAAAGACCTTCATTTTATTTTTAACGATAACCTACGAAATTATGATGAACTTGGTGAATTTTCTCAATTTGATGGACAGGTATATTCCTATAATCTGTCGCGGAGAAATAATGCCGTAGCGATTTGTTCTATTAATATTGAAACGGGTAAATTAGAAAGAAAGACTCTATTTTCAAGGAAGGAGTTATCTTCTATCGTAATTCCTAAAATGATGAAATTAAATCAAAAAGATCAGGAATTATTGCTCTATGCGATAACAAGAGGTAAGGAACGCTTTGGGATTTTATCATTTAAAAATAAAAATTAAATGCGCCATATACTTTTCCTGCTTTTATTGATTATCGCTCTTTCATCCTGTTCTACAAGAGCCAAATTTATTGAGCATGATGTGAACACATCAACTGATACGATTGTAGACCATCATTCTTATGCAAATTTTAAGGCGATCAAAACAATTCACTTAGAACTTGAATTAGATGTTAATTTTGAAAACAAGACAATCTATGGTGTTGCGCGACATGAAATGGTCAATAATAATGCATCCGTGGCTATTTTTGATACGCGCAATTTATTAATTCAAAAAGTAACAACTGGTCAAAAATTTCATGAAAAAGAAGTCGATTTTGTTATCGGGCAGATGGATAAGGACTCCATTTTAGGGCAGCCACTTACGGTTACCGTAGATCCCAAAACAACACAAGTCAATATCTATTACCAAACAACGAAGGGTGCAGAGGCATTAGATTGGCTTGATACGCTTTCTACAAGTTCCAAGAAAACACCTTTTTTATATACTCAAGGTCAGGCTATATTAACACGCACATGGATACCGCTTCAGGATTCTCCTTCGAATCGTTTTACCTATAATGCAACAGTAAAAGTTCCGAAAGACCTACTTGCCTTGATGAGTGCTACAAATCCAACAGAAAAAAAC
>ENA-UOYL01000424-UOYL01000424.1-marine-metagenome-genome-assembly--contig:-NODE-424-length-15137-cov-3.993758_pt1 | contig 15137 bp, 14 predicted proteins | sample MGYA00238173_ERZ767189 | MGnify/ENA primary metagenome ERZ767189 (study PRJEB28943, sample SAMN06267163) | marine metagenome | isolation source: Columbia River Estuary | place: USA:Columbia River Estuary... | reverse complement strand
AGGCAATCCCATCAGGTTCAGGTGTAGTTATGGGGACATTTAGAATGTCCACAACAACCAACTGGGTACCAAACAGCGACTTTGGTTTTGTATGGGAAATGACATCAGGAGGAGTAGTAGCTTATGTAAATGGTGCAACAGTAGTTACTAATATTCAGCAATATGGAGTAACTGGAGGTCAAACTTGTGGCCAATGTTTAACAGTAACAGCATCAAGTGCTCAACCCTTAAATTTAAGTGCACCTACTATTCCTGCTAACCAAAGTTTTTGTAGTGCCGCAACTGTATCTGATTTGAGTGCAATCCCACTATATATTAGTCCACAAATCGCTTCCATTTTATGGTACGATAATCCAACAGGGGGAACTGCACTAAATCCAACTACATTACTTAGCAACGGAACCTATTATGCATCTCAAATGGTGAATGGTTGTGAATCCGCAACTCGGGAGGCTACGATTGTGAGTATAACACCAAGTACAACAAATACAACTCAAATAAGCGCCTGTGGAACATATACTTGGGCGAATAACGGACAAACCTATACAGCAAGTGGAACGTATACTGGAATAACAGCAAACTGCGTAATAGAAACCTTAGACTTAACAATTACACCAAGTACGACAAATACAACTCCAATAAGCGCTTGTGGAACATATACTTGGGCGAATAACGGACAAACCTATACAGCAAGTGGAACGTATAGTGGAATAACTTCAAACTGCGTATCAGAAACATTAAACTTAACAATTACACCAAGTACGACAAATACAACTCCAATAAGCGCTTGTGGAACATATACTTGGGCGAATAATGGACAAACTTATACAGCAAGTGGAACGTATAGTGGTACAACTTCAAACTGCGTATCAGAAACATTAAACTTAACAATTACACCAAGTACGACAAATACAACTCCAATAAGTACTTGTGAAACATATACTTGGGCGAATAATGGACAAACCTATACCACCAGTGGTATTTACTCTGGGACAACTGTAAACTGCGTAACACAGGTTATTAATTTGACAATTACTCCTGATTCAGAAAGCACAATTAGCGTTTCAGCTTGTGGAGTTTATGCGTGGAACGGACAAACGTATACTACTAGTGGAATTTATTCTAATACTAATTCAAATTGCTTAACAGAAATATTGGACTTAACAATAACTCCAAGTTCCACAAATACTACAACTATCGTTTCCCCTTCAAGTTTTACTTGGGGTAACACGGGAATAACCTATACATCTTCTGGATTTTATATGGGTTCAACAGTGAATTGTGTAACGCAATACTTGGATTTAACAATTAATTCATCAGGGATTTCAGAGGAGGAAATGGTTTTATTTTCTTTATATCCAAATCCTGTTTCAGAGGCCCTTACAATTAATTTCAATGGAGTGTCGAATGAGGAATATTCAATCATAGATAATTTTGGCTCAGTTGTTAAAAGAGGAGTTTTAGAAACTATGTCAACTGAAATTTCTGTTTCTGAACTGAGTGCAGGACTTTACTATTTTAAAATAGAAGGCACTAAACCGAGAAAATTTAGTAAAATAAATTAAAAAAGCACTTCAAAAGCAGTGTTTATAATTTTCTAATAAAGGCTGTAAGTAATTTTGAAAGTGGTTCGAAAGCATCAAAACTTAGTTCTTCAAAAGTATCAAAGACATCATGATAATGTTTGTTTGGCCCCATTGTATATATAAAGAAGGAAGGAACTCCTTTTTGTGTAAAATAATAATGATCTGAATTTGCCGCGGGTCCTCTTGGCTTTATTTGTTTTAATGCTTTCTTTTTATTGTTTAATTTACACAGAAGTTGATATTCTTTATCAAATAGTGTTGAATTTACAACTGTAACACCTTCTTCTCCACTTCCCATAATATCTAAATTTAGTAGAAAACGTATATCTTTTAGTGGTAAAATTGGGTTTTCAACCATAAATTCGGAGCCTATAAGTCCAGCTTCTTCAGCTGCGAATGCAATAAAAATCACATTGTACTTTTTTAGTGGTTTAAGAAGAAGTTTTTCTGCTAAAGAAAGAAGCATTCCATTTCCACTTGCGTTGTCATTTGCTCCAGGGAAGTAGGTATTTTTTCCCATTCTACCAAGATGGTCATAATGGGCGCTTATAATAATTGTCTTATCCGTTTCTTTTCTTGCTTTAATTACTCCAAAGACATTACGAGCCTGGAAATTTTTTAAAAATTTATTTTCAATATTTAGAAAAATTGCGCCTTTTGAAGTAGAAAAAGCAGCTTCTTTCAATTGAATATAAGGGTACAAAAATGCCGTTTGACTAACAGACCATGTAAATTTTTCATTTGTGATTTCGACAATTGGTCGGGAGTTTGCAAGTTGCATTAAAGCTGCCCGAATTTCTTTTATTTCAGTGTCTTTACAGCCAATAAGACTTACAATTAGTACAGAATCTTTATCATAATCAAAAACTTCATTGGAATTTAAAAAAAGTAATTTTTTTGCTAAAAAATCAGCGCCTTGAAGATGTTGAATTGGAAAAAATCTACCAGCAGGACAAGCGGGGGAGTTGCACGTAGAACCTGAGGCAGGGTGAACTAAAAAATCTATTCCAGGTTGCAGAAGGTGGGTATCTAATTTTACAATGCAATTTGCTGGAAAGGTATTAACATCAAAAGTAAATTTTTGAAAATAAGTTCCATTTATAGGGGCTAATCCGATCTCTTGAAATGTTTTTCCAATGAAATCTGCTGCGATATTACTTCCATTTTCAACATAGCCTCTTCCGTGGAATTCTGAAGAACATAATGTTTTTGTAAATTCTTTTACCTGCCTACTTTGGCTGTAAAGTTGAAAGCTGAGAAGAAAACTAATTCCCCAGATTAGCTGCATAGCGACTACAAATTTTTAGCATAAAATCTTCAACAACTTCACCATCTAAATCCCAGTTGTTTTCTGCAGCATATTCTGCAATAACAGAACGCGCTGAATCTCTATTATCTAAAGCATCTAATCGTTTTATGGCGCTTGAAAATAAATCACTAGAACCGTCAAATAATTCATTAATAAACTGAAGTCGTTCATTTAAGGTAAATGATCCAATTAATGTCTCTAGTGTCATTACTTGGTAATTCTGCGCTATGGATTTTTCTATTTTCATTAATTTTGGAAATAAACTTGAAGCATCTTCAGCTATTTCTTTAGAAGTTTCAGCACTGTCATTTGCTGTATTTTCAATTTCTTCCTCAGAATCTAGGTTTTCTTCAACAAGTTCTTCCTCTTTAATTTCTATTTCTGGTAAAACATCTTCTTCTATAGATTGCTCGATTTCTTTTTCTACTTCTGGTAAAACTTCATCTTCCTCAACCTCAGATTCAATTTCAGGAGTAGCAAATAAATCAAATCGAATGATCGAATCTTCTGCTATGTCGTTAGTTTCCTCTTCAAAAATAATTTCAATATCTTTATTTTCATCGGGATTAGTTTCTTCCTCTTTTTTTACCTCTGTTTCTTTGTCTACAATTTCAAGTTCTTCACTTTCTTCAACCGCTAAAATAGAATTTTCATAAACCTTGTAACGCACAATCAGAAGACGTTCATATAATTCTCTTGAAGAGGCAAGGGTTTCCTCCAATTCTATTAGTGTTATATTGCCTTTTGAGATTTTTTTGAGTCCATTTTCAATGGCTGAAACAAGTTCTTTCATAGTTTAATTCTACTTTTTATCAACATTTAGTGTAAGTTGCTAACGACTATTTTGTAATATTACGCAATCTAACGACTTTTAGAAATCAAATTTAAAAAACAACTTTGAGATTGCTCACAAAAGACGTGAATTTTCTCTTAAAAAACGTTAAAAACTTAAAAGAATATGTTTTTAGAACAATTTCCAGCTAAAGAAAGGCAAAATGGATGGATAGAAGTAATTTGTGGCTCCATGTTTTCTGGAAAAACTGAGGAACTAATTAGACGCTTACGTCGTGCAGAGTTTGCGAATCAAGAAATATGTCTTTTCAAGCCAGAAATTGACCTGCGATTTAGCAAGGATAAAGTTGTAAGTCATCAAGGGAATTCTCTTGAGGCAAGGATCATAAATAATTCAAGAGAAATTACTGCTTTGTGGAACAAAGAAAAAATCGTTGCAATTGATGAAGCGCAGTTTTTCGATGCTGAGTTACCAAAAGTTTGTAATGAACTAGCAAACAAAGGTGTTCGTGTAATTATTGCAGGTTTAGACATGGATTATCAAGGAATTCCATTTGGACCAATGCCGCACTTACTTTCTATTGCAGAATATGTAACAAAAGTGCATGCAATTTGTGTATCATGTGGTAACTTAGCTCAGTTTTCACAGCGAACTGCAAACGAAGAAGGTCAAGTACTTGTTGGAGCACTTGAGAAGTATCGACCACTTTGTCGTTCGTGTTATTTTAAAGGATAAACTTGAAATTAAACCTTTCATATTCAGAATTTTGTTCCATTGTTGATGGTAGCATTCTCAGTGGACCAAGGAATGGGATCGTCCAGCAAATTAGCTATGATTCGAGAAAATCTTATAGTCAAAAGGAAACTGTCTTTTTTGCTCTTCAAGGAAATTTTCGAGATGGACATAATTTTATTTCAGCGGCACATGAAAATGGAATCTCCTGTTTTATAATTTCAAAAAGTCAAGATCATTTTTATGACGATGCCACTTATATTTTAGTTGATGATACGCTCAGAGCACTACAAAAACTCGCTCAAAGTCACAGACAAAAGTTTTCTTATCCAATTATTGCTATTGCCGGAAGTATTGGAAAGACAACTATTAAAGAATGGGTCTATCATTTTTTTAGTTCAAAATTTAGGGTCAGTAGAAGTCCAAAGAGTTATAATTCACAAATTGGAGTTGCAATTTCTTTATTGAATCTTCATGAAGAGTGTGACTTTGCACTCATTGAAGCAGGGATTTCAAAACCGGGAGAAATGGACAATTTAGCACAAATGATACAGCCAGATTATGGTATTTTGACTTCTCTTAAGCTGTCTCACAAAGATCACTTTGGTTCGTTAGATGAAATGATTCAGGAGCAAATTAAGCTATTTAAGCATGTAAAACAAACCATTATATCTTCAACTATTCAACTTTCTTCTTCTGATATATCGGCTATTAATGCTTCAAAAATTGTGGATAGCGATTTTTCAGATGAACTGCTTCAATTTCCCTTTTCAGATAAAGGAAGTATTCAATCGGGTATTATCGCTATGGCTACAGCAAGATTTTTTTCTTGTTTGGATCTCGAAGCTATCAAAAGTCTTCCTCGTCTTGCTTTGCGTTTGGAAACTTTCGAAGGAATTGACAACTCACTTATTATTAATGACACATATAACTTAGATTTAGAGGCCTTAGTTTATTCATTAGAACATCAATTAGCGCTGGCTGAAAAGAAGAAAAGAATTGTAATCGTTGGCCTAGATAAAGAGCACCTTCATTTGGAAGAACTTATAATCAAGCAGATTAATTCATTTACACCAGATGAAATTCACATTGTGCATCCTGAAGAAACGCCAGTAATATCTGTAAAAGATGCTGTTGTATTAATTAAAGGCACCAGGGCTTCTGAAATGGAAAAATTTGCAAATAAATTGAAGTTAAAGCACCATAAAACCATTTTGGAAATTAACCTGAGCGCTTTAAGACACAACATATCGATTTTTAAAAGTTTCCTTCTTCCAAAAACAAAATTATTGGCAATGGTTAAGGCGCAATCCTATGGAGCAGGGCTAGAAAAAATAGCACTATTTTTAGAGAAATTAGGCCTTGATAAATTAGGAGTAGCGTATTCTGACGAAGGGCTTGAATTACGAAAAGCGGGTGTAAAAATTCCGATTTTAGTAATGAATCCTGAAGAAGATGGTTTTGAAACGTGCATTCGCTATCAGCTAGAACCTGCAATTTATTCCTTCGAACAATTAAATGATTTAACGCATGAGCTAATTGCTTCAAATATCCAAGATTTTCCAATTCATTTAAAATTCGATACTGGGATGAATCGTTTGGGCTTTGAAACTTCAGATGTCCCAAAATTAGTAGAATATATTCAAGCGCAACCCGAAGTAAAAATTGAAAGTGTTTATTCACATCTTGCAGATGCTGATAACCAAAAAGATCCTCACTTTACACAATTTCAAATAAGTCAATTTAATTTAGTTTGTGAAGAACTCAAGCATTATTTTCCAAAGTTTTGTAGGCACCTTCTTAATTCAGAGGGAATTATAAATTATTCAAGCGCACAATTAGATATGGTTCGGGTAGGAATTGGAATGTATGGCATTTCTAAATCCCCTGAAATTGCAAAAAAAATAGTTTCTGTTCTAAAGTGGAAAAGTGTAGTTTCACAAATAAAAACTATTGAAAAGGGAGAAAGTGTAGGGTATTCTCGCACCTTTATTTCTGACAAATCCTATACTATTGCAATTATTCCACTGGGATATGCAGACGGCTTTAAAAGAAGTCTAAGTAATGGAAATGGGGGTGTTTATATTCGAGGAAATTATTGTCCAACAATTGGGAGAGTTTGCATGGATATGATTATGGTAGACGTAACAGGAATTTCAGCTAAAGTAGGAGAAGAGGTTGAAATTATTGGTGAAAATCAAACGCTAGAAAAGCTTGCGATAAAGTTAGAGACAATTCCGTATGAAATAATGACCTCTATTTCTAACCGGGTTCACCGGGTTTACATCGAAGAATAATTTTTATGCTAAATTTTTAATTTTTTTATGAGCACAACACAAGAAGAATTATTTAAGATAATTAAACTAAAATTAATTGGAAAAGAGTCCTTAGCTAATGCCTTGTCTGATATTTTGCATATTAGTCCAGATGCCGTTTACCGTCGTTACCGCGGAGAAACGAGTTTAACAATAGACGAGATTAAACGCCTGTGCATTCATTTCGATATTTCTTTTGATTTCCTTATTCAAGCTAATAGTGGACAAGCAATTTTTAATTATCAACCACTCAATTCATTTGATTTCCGATTGGAATCTTATTTGGAAGGTATTTTAAATTCTTTGAGAAATTTAAAAAGTTTATCAGAACCACATTTTATAATGTCTATAAGTAATAACCATATTTTTCAATTGGTAAACTTCCCTCAATTAATGCGTTTTCGTTTGTTTTTTTGGGCAAAAACACATCTTCTAGTGCCTGAATACCAAAAAATCAAATATTTCCATCAGAAAACAAGTGAAACGGCATTTGCTATTGGAGAAGAAATACTTCAGTTGTATACATCAATTCCTTCTACAGAAATTTTTGACCCAGAATTAATGCGGGGTTTTATGCGGCAAATTTTATATTACTATAAATCTCATTTATTTGAAGACCCTAGTTATGCGCTTTTTTTATGCGACAGAATGTTGCTGTTTTCCAAGCACCTTCAAATTCAAGCGGAAATTGGTAAAAAATTCATTTATGGACAAGAATTACCAAGCGAAGGAAATAAATTTGAAATGTATTTGAATGAAACTATAAATAGTGACTCAACCATTTATTACTCGGGTAAAGAAACTAGCGGGATTTTTCTGACTCATAATATCATGAATTATTTGCAAACAGTTGATAAAAAATATGTTTTAGATTCTAAGCAGATACTTGATAAGCAATTAGCAAATTCTAGTTTAATAAGTGAGGTCAATGAGAAGGAACGAAATAATTATTTTTTTGAATTTGAAAAAATGATTCTATCCTTTCGAAAAAAAATAGAAGCAGACCTAGAGTTTTAAGATAAACTCTTGTAAATTTGTAAAAAAAATCCAATGAACAATCGAGTAGAAAAAGCATTAAACGAGCAAATTCACAAAGAAGCATCTTCTTCTCAGTATTATTTAGCTATGGCATCTTGGTCAGAAAATAATGGTCTAAATGGAACTGCTAAATTTATGTACACGCATTCTGATGAAGAGCGTTTTCACATGTTGAAATTGGTGAAATTCGTTAACGAGCGAGGAGGAAAAGCAGTTATTCCCTCCGTTGAAAAACCACCATTAGAATTTTCTACTTTAAAAAATGTATTTGAATCTCTTCTTAAACATGAGATTGGTGTAACGGAGAGCATCAATAATCTAGTAGATGTTTGCTTGCAAGAGAAAGATTATACAACTCATAATTTTGTGCAATGGTATGTTGCAGAACAATTAGAAGAAGAGGCCTTGGCAAGATCCATGTTGGATAAGTTAAAATTGATTGGAGCTGACAGCGGTGGAATGTATATGTTTGACCGTGATCTTGAAAATGCTGTAAATCCTGAGCCTAATAAAACTGCTTAAGATAAAACCAAGACTTATTTACGAATGCACTTTTTTCTTAGATTTTAGCTTGTAATTGTAAGAAATCGATAAAATGTGTTTTTGAAGAGGATCAGGTAGATTTATTTGTTGATCTAAAATGTAAGCAAATGTTAACTCATGGGACCCTTTGAGCTCTAAATCAAATCCTAAAATGTAACGTGCTTTTGTAAATCGATTTCCCAATGCAGAATTTTCTGGGTTATAGAAATATTCGACACTCATAGTTGGACTAATTATACTGTTATTGATATCATATGATATGCTTGGTCGAAAACGGTATGCTAAATCAAATTCTGGATCGTTTTGCTGCGATACTAATTTAGAAAAAGAATATTGATGGCGTAAACGCAAGCCAAAATCAAAACGTTTTAATTCCTTAGAAAAATGAATATTTGAATTTAATCGGTTGCTAAATTGATAAGCACCATTTTCTTGTCGATTACTAACCAAACGATAATCAATAGATGGTTTAATCCAATCTGATAATTTATATTTTACTGAAAACTGCGAGAAATTTGTTTGAATGCCCAAATCGTCAATTCGGTTTGTCATTCCCAAAGAAACATCAAGTTTTTTAGAAAATTTCTTGCTAATACTAAAATCTACCCAAGCTAGAGATAATCTTCTTTGAGAACTAATAGTATGGCTTATAAAGACTATAAAAAATAAGAAAAACCAAGATTTATGCATTATATTTTTCTAATATCAATTGTGTCTAATTCAATAACCTGATTTTTTTTAGTTATTTCAATTGTACGCAATATTTCTTTTTTCCCACTCAGACATGTAGCACAATCCTCATAAACAAAAACAGTGTATTTCCCTTTTTGTAAATAAGGAAATTTAAAGGAGCCATCGTAGCTTGTTTTAATATTATCATCGTAAAATGTGTGGTCGTCTCCATATATAATAAATACATCTTGATCTGCTGCTGAATAACGAGAAATAGTGTCTCCTAATATGTTTAGTTTATACTCATAAACAAACCCCTCTATTGAAGCTGAACCGCCTTGGCCTTCTTCTTTTGTGCAAGAAGTTATTACTAATCCAATAAGTACAAGTAAAAATATATTTTTCATTTTTTCATTTTTTTTGTCACAAACATACAACTTTTACCTCCTTTTAAGTGTCTTGTACTATAATTGTGATAATAATTTCATAATATTGCTAATCTAAATTTAATTTAATTAAATGAAATACTTTTTATTTTTTGCGCTTTTTAGTTCTCTTTTTAATCTAAGTGCTCAAGTTAAAATCAATGAATATTCTTGCTCAAATATTGCAGGTCCAACGGATGCTTATGGTGAAAATGAAGATTGGATTGAGTTATATAATCCAAGCGCTGCAGTAGTTGATTTAAGCGGCTGGTATCTTTCAGATAAAGCTAGTAATCTTACAAAATGGTTAATCCCGAGCGGAACTATTGCCGCAAGCGGTTTTAAAATGGTTTATTGCTCAGGCAGGAATACAGTTAATGGAACGCAGTACCACCCAAATTTTAAATTGACTCAAACAGATGGAGAATGGATAATTTTGACTAATCCTGCGGGGATTGTAGTAGATTCTCTTAAGATAATCCACATGACTAAAAGCAACCATTCTGTTGGTAGATCGACAAATGGAGCGACGGATTGGAAACTTTTTACTACTCCAACGCCCAATGCAAATAATACTGGGGCGCTTAATTTTTATGTTTCAACTCCTGTTATGAGTTTGTCTTCAGGATTTTACCCCTCAGCACAAACTGTTACAATAACATGTCCTAATGCCGCCGCAACAATAAGATATACAACAGATGGTTCTGTACCAACAGCAACTTCTACAGTATTTCCTGGATCAATATTAATTAATGCAACAACAGTCCTTCGAGCTAGAGCATATATCACAGGTGAACAAACCAGCTTTACAGCTTCCTCGACTTATTTTATAAATGTAACGCATACTGTCCCTGTTATATCAATTGCGGGAGCTGGAAATCAAAGTCTAGCCTCTTTACTAGGTGGCCAGCAGATAACGCCTCAAGGATTTTTCGAGATTTTTGAGGAAAATGGAACTTTCATTGATAAAGGCGAGGGTGAATTTAATGAACACGGAAATGATTCTTGGGCTTACCCTCAAAGAGGGCTTGATTTTATAATGAAAGATCAGTTTGGGTACAATGGAGATATCGATCATGAAATTTTCCCTATGACTTCAAGAGATGAATTTCAGAGAATAATATTGAAGCCTGGAGCGAGCGACAATTATCCTTTTGAAAATGGTGGGGCGCATATTCGTGATGCTTTTGTACATACTTTATCTCAGCAGGCAGATCTAAAATTAGATGAAAGAACTTGGAGACCATGTGTTTTATATTTAAATGGCCAATATTGGGGCGTATATGAGATTCGGGAAAAAGTAGATGACTCTGATTTTACAAAACACTATGCTAATCAGGACGAATATAACGTACAGTATCTAAAAACATGGGGTGGCACTTGGACAGAATATGGAGCGCCAAATGCACTTCCAGCATGGAATGCATTACGAACTTACATTGCAAACAATAATATGGGAAATGCAGCTAGCTTCACCTATGTTGATAGTCAATTGAATTGGGAATCATTGGTAGATTATTTCGTTCTTAATTCTTATGTAGTAAACCAAGATTGGTTAAATTGGAATACTTCCTGGTGGAGAGGAATGGACCCGCTTGGAGATAAAAAGAAATGGCGCTATACTCTTTGGGATATGGATGCAACCTTCGGTCATTACACCAATTATACCGGTATTCCAGACCCAAGCGCAAATGCAGACCCATGTAATGCTGAAAACTTACCAAATCCCGGAGGCCAAGGACACACTGATATTTTGGAAAAACTTATTTTAGAAAATCCTATAGTTGAACAATACTACATTACACGCTATGTAGACCTTGTTAACACGCATTTTTCTTGTGCTTACATGATAAATTTATTAGATAGTATGGTAAATGAAATTTCTCCAGAAATGACGGCACATTGCACGAGATGGGGAGGGTCATTTGCAGGCTGGAATGCCAATGTACAAGATTTAAGAGATTTCATCAATTTAAGATGTACAGCTCTAGAACAGGGCTTGATAGATTGTTACAGTTTATCAGGGCCATTCAACGTAACTTTTAATGTTTCTCCAGCTGCTGCAGGTTTAATCAAAGTAAATTCAGTTTGGGCGCCTTCTTATCCATGGACAACCAATTATTTTGGAGGAATTCAAACAAACTTAATAGCGCAAGCTAATCCAGGTTTCCTCTTTGATCATTGGGAATATACTACTGGTCCAATGAGCTTGCCTATAACATCTGATACAAATAGCTTAAATATAAATGGAATTGAAAATATTACTGCATTTTTTATTGTGGATAATCCTGATTTAGACGCAGATGGTTGCACAAATGCCGATGAAATAACTGCCGGAACAAATCCAAACAATCCTGATTCAGATTCAGATGGAGAAAACGATTGCGCTGAAATTGGGCCTGATCCTTCCAACCCATTAGATACTGATGGAGATGGTATAATTGATGCTTTAGAATCTTCAACTACTGATTCGGATGGAGATGGTGTAAATAATGAGGCTGATCCTGCAAATACAGATCCATGTATCCCAAATATTACAGCGCCAAATTGCGACTCAGATGGAGATGGGCTAACGTATAGTCAAGAGACTGCAAATGGCACAAGTCCTACAAATCCTGATACTGATGGTGATGGACTAAGTGATGGAAATGAGGTAGCTAATAATACTGATCCTCTAGATCCATGTGATCCAGATGATTCGAGTATTGATTGCCAAATCGATACGGATGGAGATGGCTTGACAGATTCTCAAGAAGCTATTTTGTGTTCAGATTACCAGGTTTTTGATACAGATGGTGATGGTCTATCAGATGGTGTTGAGATTTCTCAGGGCTCAGATCCATGTGATGCCTGTAACCCTGATGATAGCTCTATAGATTGCTCCTTAGGGATTCATATACCAACTGCTTTTTCTCCAAATGGCGTTGGGAACAATCTAAATAATGTGTATCAAATAATTGTTGGAAAAGACATCCTTTCTATTGACTTTAAGATTTCGGATCGTTGGGGAGCAACAATTTTTGAGTCAGATGACAAAAAGTTTCAGTGGAACGGAAAGTATAAGGGCCTTGATTGTAATATGGGGGTTTACCCTTATTTTGTTGCCGTGATTTATGTAGATGGCACTAAAAAAACCTTAAGTGGTAATATTACCTTAATTCGTTAACAATGCTGAAGTCCTATTTTTTAATTCTTTATTTCTTTATTTCTGTGCAATTTATAGTTGCCCAAGATTTTCATTTATCTCAAATAGATAAAACAATTGCCATGATAAATCCTGCATTAACTGCAAATTATGACGGATGGGAAAAGCTTAGCTTCCAACATCGAAGTCAATGGCTTGGATCTGGAACACAATTTACTACCTCTTATGGAATGGCAGAATTTTCAATTGGAAGAAACAAGCTTATGACAAAACCATTTGTAGGTTTGGGCATCTATTTTACTGATGATGTAGGAGGTGATTCTAAAATGAGTTTAAAATCCAGCGGTTTAACGCTAAGTGGTAATTTACCCTTAACAAAAAACAATTGGTTTTCTGCGGGGATTCAAGCAAGTTATACTAATCGCTCTGCAGATTTTTCAAACTTACTTTTTTATTCTCAATGGAATGGAACACAATTAGATCCTTCTGTTAATTCTGGAGAGCTAAATACTTATGCTGCATACTCTTATCTAGATGCTGGAGCCGGGTTTTCATATAATTACAAAAGTCGACCAAATATTCCAGTTGCTGGTGAAATATTAGATTTCCAAATAGGCGTTTCTTTCATGCATTTGAATCGGCCAAATATTCGCTTTACTTCTTTTACAGATGATAATCTTTATATTAAATCTTGCTTTCATAGTAATTTAAAATATGCGCTTACCGATCGGGCACTGCTTGAATTTAGTGCTGCACAATTTTTTCAAGGGCCCCACCGTGAAACAAATGTTGGGCTCTTTTACAAAACTGTCTTGAGAGAATCTTCTCGTTATACAAACTTAAAGAATGTAAAATATCTTACCATAGGTTCATATGCTAGATTAACTGGGGTTTTAACGCCTTACTGTGCGATAGATATTGCTTCTTTTAAATTAGGTTTTTCTTATGATGTAGAACTCGGAAAAATTTCTCGCGCATACAAGCAATCTGCTGAGGTTTCTCTAAGTTATCTTTTTTCCAAAAAATCTGTATTTTCAAGCAATAGAAGAAGATAATATTGAAATATTAGGTTATTTCTCTATCGAATTAATCCCTGTTTTTTTTGATTTTGTATCTTTAAAAAATGTTTTCTAAATCACCATATGTTGTCACAAGTATATCTACTTCAATCTCAACAATGGTTTTTGAGTATAAAGCATTGTATAATTCCACAGCGTTTCAATACATTATCTTTTATATAATTAAAGACGATCAAACAATAAATCCAAGAACAAAAGGCCTATGCAAAATTTAAGAGTTACTATCTTTCAAGTTGATCAAGTTTGGGAAGATAAAGCTGCAAATTATAGTTTGTATAAAGCACTTTTTGAAAAAATGACGGATGCTGATCTTGTGCTATTACCAGAACTTTTTAACACAGGGTTTAGCATGAATACCAAAGATAATGCAGAGGAATGGACTTCTTCAGAAGGGATTGACTTCTTAAAATTCTGGGCAAAAAAGCGAGATACAGCTATTTACACTTCGCTTATGATTAGAGAGGGTGACAAAAACTATAATCGCGGAGTTTTTGTTTTCCCAAATGGTCTGATTGAATATTATGATAAAAGAAAGCTATTTACTCTTTCAGGAGAGCAGCAGCATTTTGCTTCAGGAAAAAAAGAAACAATTATTTCCTATTTAGGGTGGAACATCAATCTTCAAATTTGCTACGATTTACGTTTCCCTGAGCTCTGTCGTAATCGCTTTATTAATGATCAAGCGGCATACGATTTACTACTTTATATTGCTAATTGGCCTGAGAAAAGAATTGAGCATTGGACCACACTTTTAAAAGCAAGAGCGATAGAGAATCAAGCGTATGTTATTGGAGCAAATAGAACTGGTTTAGATGGTAATGGCTTATTTTATTCTGGTGCATCAGTTGCAATTGATCCGGGAGGAAAAGTTTTGTTGCCCTCGAATAATAATCAAGTGGTACATTCTTATGAGTTATTTCTTGAAACACTTGAAGAGAACAGGTTATTTTTCCCTTTTGTAAAAGATAGTTAAAAACAAATAGCGTATATTTGAAAAAAATTAAAACCAAACAAAATGAAAAAACTTTTACTTTCAGCAGCTATTATATGTTTTAGCATGCAAATTATTTTAGCACAAACAAATGCTAATAAGACACAAAACCCGTTGCTTTTACTAGATAAAGAATCTGGAACTCTCCTCCATAAAGAAAGTATTTTATTTATTCCCATAATTTTTATATTACTCTTTGACATTTCTAACCATAGCAAATAATCTTCTTTGTGATTTAGATTCTGCTTTTTCGTTTAGAAACTCGTATAAATATTTCATTTTGATTTAATCCTTCTCTATAATGTATATCGTTTTTTGATGTCATTGTTAATATAAAATTATAGTTTATAAAATCTCTATTAAATTCTTTACCATTCATCGTTCGTAAATATTCCATCCTTTTTTTTCAATTTGTGTATTTAAGTTTCCGAATTATAGATTCAATTTTTATTGATTTAATATGGATAATATATTGACATGTTTTGGATTATTCCCAATTGAACAAAATA
>ENA-UOYL01000423-UOYL01000423.1-marine-metagenome-genome-assembly--contig:-NODE-423-length-15138-cov-2.699024_pt1 | contig 15138 bp, 11 predicted proteins | sample MGYA00238173_ERZ767189 | MGnify/ENA primary metagenome ERZ767189 (study PRJEB28943, sample SAMN06267163) | marine metagenome | isolation source: Columbia River Estuary | place: USA:Columbia River Estuary... | reverse complement strand
CCGCGTAAACGAAGTAACTGGTTTCATCAAACAAGGTTTGCGAGATTTCTCTGTCAGCCGAAAAACTCTGACCTGGGGCATCGAGTTGCCATGGGATAAATCACACGTCGCGTATGTGTGGTTCGATGCACTCGCCAACTACATCACCGCTCATGGTTATGGCACCGACGAAAAACGTTTCGCCGCGCATTGGCCAGTCGACTATCACTTCATCGGCAAAGACATCATTCGTTTTCACTGCGTTTATTGGCCGGCGATGTTGATGTCAGCTGGTTTAGAACCGCCAAAGGGTTGGGCCGTTGGTGGTTGGTTGTTGGTCGGCGGCGAAAAAATGTCGAAGACGACAGGCAATGTCGTCAACCCACTCGACTTGATCGACGAAATCGGCGTCGACGGCTTTCGTTATTACGTTTTGTCTGACACAAATTACGGCAACGACGGTGATTTTTCTTACGAAGGATTGCTCTCGCGCTACAACTCAGATCTCGCGAACAACTTCGGCAACCTCGCCGCGCGCGTCGCAACTGTTGTCGAAAAAAAGTGTGGTGGCGTTGGTCCAGTGCCGTCAGAGTCAAGCCCACTAGCAACAATCGCTGCACACAGTGTCAGCGAAACAACTCACGAATGGCAAAATGTGCAACCGAGCCGAGCGCTTGATGCCACGTGGTCGTTGATCCGTGCGACGAATGCGTTTCTCGAAACCAACGAACCATGGAAGATGGAGCCAGGCAAAGAACTCGACATCGTGATGGGCGACGCACTCGAGGCGTTGCGCATCGTGACGATCTTGGCGAGCCCCGCGATGCCGAAAACTTGTCAAGATGTCTGGCAACGCCTCGGCATGGTCGGCAATGTTGCTGACCAACGCATCGGCATCGACACACAATGGGGTCGCTACCCCGGCGGCACAACCGTGACGAAGGGCGACCCGCTGTTTCCGCGCAAAAAGATCTAACTGTGAGCGCAATGCAAACTGCAACACCTGAATGGGTCGACACCCATTGTCATGTGACATACGAAGACATTCCGGGTGGTGCTGACGCGGCGTTGATCGCGGCGCGCGAAGCGGGTGTGAAGCGCATGATTACGATCGGCACAGATTTGAAGACATCGAAAGCGGCAATCGAACTCGCAAGTGCAAACAAAGATGTTTGGGCCACGGTCGGTTTGCATCCGCACGATGCGAAGAACGGCCTTGACGGATTACACGAGTTGATAACTCACGAACGTGTCGTCGCAATCGGCGAATGCGGGCTCGACTACTACTACGACCACTCTGATCGCGCCGTGCAACGCGACATTTTTGCTGCGCAGATTGCGCTCGCCCATCAACACAAACTTTCACTAGTCATCCATACCCGCGAAGCATGGGATGAGACGTTTGAGATTCTCAACTCGTGTGGTGTACCCGAGCGAACTATTTTTCACTGCTTTACAGGTTCGCCAGTCGAAGCGAAAAAGTGTCTCGACATCGGCGCATACCTTTCGTTTTCTGGCATCGTCACGTTCAAGAAGGCTCAAGAAATTCGTGACGCCGCAAAAGTTTGTAGCGCCGACAAAATGCTCGTAGAAACCGATAGCCCGTTTCTTGCACCCGTGCCACATCGCGGCAAATCAAATCAGCCTGCATTCTTGGTTGAAGTTGGTGCGTGTCTTGCCGAGGTGCGAAATGTTTCGGTAGAAGAGATCGCACGACAAACGACACAAAATGCAACGATTGCATTCCCTGGTATCGCTGCGTAACCTGAACATATTGTTACTTTCAACTTTTGAACGACGACGAATCGCTGTAGCGGCGATTCTTACGGTTCTTGTTTTGCCTTTATTAATGGTCAATAACGGCGACGAAACTCAAAATGCTGAAGTTGTCGTCACGACAACCACCCAAGTTGGTTCAGGTCTTAACGAGTCGTCCGAAGACGGGTCACTCGAGCCAATCATCCTTGGCGGACCATCACCAATTGTGCAAGACGGTTCAGCGCAAATCGCTTATCCGGCAAGCAGTTTGACTGGCACGCAAGCTATTGCCTCGTTCAGCAATTTTGATAACGCCCCAGACATCGTTTGCTATTTTCCAGAAGCACCGCTCGGAATAAAAATCTCTGTGCAAAACCTCAACAACGGACGCACGACGACCTGCACAAATGTTTTTCGCACTTCTCTACCGTCGGGTGCAACGATGCTTTTGCATACAAAAGTTTTTGAGTCTCTGGCAAATCTTGTTGACGCGCCGATACCAGTGACTGTTTCTTGGTAACTAGTTTCTCGTGACCTTTTCTCGCACTGAAATTATCGCCATGCTCGACAAGCACGGGCTCGCACCGCGCCGCGCATTCGGGCAAAACTTTGTCGTCGACGCGAATACTGTGCACAAAATCGCTCGCCTCGCAGAAGTTGGCAGTGGTGATTTTGTGCTCGAGATCGGTGCGGGTCTCGGCTCTCTTACATTGGCCCTTGCCGAAACTGGTGCCAATGTGGTTGCCGTCGAGATCGACAATGGCTTGGTTGATGTGCTGCGCGCAAACACGAAAGATCTTGCCAATGTCGAGGTGATTCATGCAGATGCAATGGAACTTGACTGGCAACCATTGCTTGCCAAGTCAAAACATTGGCACGTCATTGCCAATTTGCCATACAACGTGGCGACGATCATTGTTGCCGACCTGCTTGATGGCATCGCCGAAGTGAAACACATGTTGGTGATGGTGCAAAGCGAGGTCGCCGATCGACTCGTTGCTCGCGCTGGCACCGATGCCTACGGTGCAGTCAGTGTGAAGGTTGATTATTGGGCAAGTTCTAAAATCGTCGGACAAGTGCCACCATCAGTTTTCTTTCCGCAACCCCGTGTTGATTCGGCACTAGTTGATATTCGTCGTCGCGACAAACCTGGCGTTGAAGGTGTTGTCGCCAAAGAACTCTTTTCGCTTGTGCGTTCTGGTTTTGCCAAGCGTCGCAAAATGTTGCGCCGTGCGCTCGACACGATTGCAACACCCGAAGACTTTGTTAAAGCAGAAGTCAACCCAGAGTCACGCGCCGAACAACTTGACTTGGCGGCATGGGGTCGTTTGCGTCGCGCAATCGACACCCGCCTCTCGACGACCAATCACAGCGCCCCGAGCCACTAATCATGAGCGACCAACTCGTTCCACTCATCGCACCGGCAAAACTCACACTTTCACTTCGCGTCACCGGCATTCGGCCCGATGGCTTTCACCTGATCGACGCCGAAATGGTGACGCTTGAACTTGCCGACGAGTTAACTGTCGACACATCACGAACCGGTCTCGCAATCACTGGCAAGTTTGCCGACGACCTCGAAAACTCAAGCGACAATCTCGTCGTGCGCGCACTTCGACTCGCCAACCGTCAAGCCCATGTCGCGATCACTAAGAATATTCCGTCCGGTGGTGGGCTCGGCGGCGGGTCAGCCGACGCAGCGGCAATTTTGCGCTGGGCTGGGTTCACCGATCTAGCAAGTGCAGCAAAACTTGGTGCCGATATTGCGTTTTGCATGGTGGGTGGCCGAGCGCGAGTGTCGGGTATCGGCGAAGTTGTTAATCCACTAAAAAAAGTTGCTCGCGAAATCACGCTCGTCGTGCCACCATTTCGAGTTTCAACGCCCGCGGTTTATCGCGCGTTCGATGAACTCACTGATTTTTGCAAAACGCCACTAAAGCACGCGGGTGTCAACGATCTCGAACCCGCCGCAATCAAAGTTGAGCCACGTCTCGCAATCTGGAAAGAAAAAATCTCGCAAGCGTGCGGCGTTGCACCAACTCTTGCTGGCAGCGGTTCAACTTGGTGGCTTGACGGCAACTTCGCCAACCTCGCCTCGCAACTTCCCGACGCCACAGTCATCACCACCCACACCAACTAAAAAATTTCCACATGCAAACCAAACCAACTCAAGCCGAATACTTCCGCAGTGACATTCAAGGGCTGCGCGGAATTGCAGTTCTGCTGGTCGTCATTTATCACACTGGCGTTGCTCTACCTGGCGGATACATCGGCGTAGACATCTTTTTTGTTATTTCAGGCTTTGTTATCACACAGTTACTGCTGCGCGAAACAAGCGCAACTGGCACGATCAGCTTGAAGAGTTTTTACGAAAGACGTATCAAGCGCATTTTGCCTGCAGTTGCATTTGCAATCATTGGCACATTATTGCTGTCAGTTTTTGCCCTCTCTCCTTTTGGTGAGCAACAACAAGTTGCACAAACTGCTCGTGCGTCAAGTTTTTTCGCTGCAAACTTTTACTTTTATCTACAAGACAGTTACTGGGCGCTTGCTGAAAACCCCTTGCGACATCTTTGGAGTTTGGCCGTCGAAGAGCAGTTTTACATTTTCTTCCCCGTGCTTTTGCTGGCTTTGAACAAACTCAAGATTCGTATCAATTCGCGTCTATCAGTTGCAATCTTGATCGTTATCTCAACTATCTCTTTTGTCATTTCATATTTGCTTTCTATCGGTGAACAAATCTTGCCCAAGCCCGAACTATTTGCTTTTTTTGGCACGCCTTGGCGAATGTGGGAGTTCCTCGCCGGTTCGCTAATTGCACTCGCGCCAAGCACCCGAATTGTCGCCAAATCAATAGCCGCACCGCTCTCGGCAATTTCTATAGCTGCGATTGCCTGGTCTGCGATTTCGTTCGATTCATACACTCCGTTTCCGGGTTCTGCGGCGTTAATCCCCGTACTTGCTACTGCGGCACTCATCTTCTTCGGGAACCAAAACAGTCTTTTTACAAAGTTGCTTAGTGCAAAACCAATAACTGCAATCGGTGATATTTCATACTCGTGGTACCTCTGGCACTGGCCGCTGATTGTTTTCGCCCATCGCGTTTTTCCCGCGTCCGAAGCCATAGCGCCGGTTAGCGCAGCACTCATCTCAGTCTTGTTTGCAATTTTTTCGTTGCGCAAAATCGAAAACCCAATTCGACACAACTCTCAACTTCACGGAAAGCGCGTGTTGCAACTTGGTGCAGTTTGCGTACTTGCACCGCTAGTTTTCTCAATCGCCACACAAAAACTAGGCGACACAGGCCTCGGCCTCACCGAACTCCGCAGCGACTCAACTGATATTTCCTATGCCGACACGAAAGTTTGTCGAGTCGATTTAATTCTTGATCTCGAAAACAGCAACTGCGACGATAATTCTTTCGGACCGCTCGCTAAACGGATTCTTCTAGTTGGCGACTCTGCCGCGGGTTCAATCAGTGATGCAATTGCTTCAGTCGCCAAGTCAAATGAATTCAACCTTTCGGTTTATTACGCCAACAGCTGCCCAGTGACGGCTCGCGCATACAAATATCGTGAAAATTGCGAGAATAATTTCGCGCAGATCAGCGACTACATCGAAAAACTCAACCCGGACATCTTGGTTGTAGCCAATATGAGCGATCTATATGTCGACGGTTCAGGACTCGGAGCAATAATTCGAAACTTTGATGGCGAAGCCGCAAAAGACAGATACGAGGGTCTCCAATTCTGGATTGATAACTGGCGATCTTTGCTTAATGACCGGCTCAAGTCGCAAAAAGTGTTGGTCATTCAGCAATCACCATTGTCTGCAATGCGTGAGCCGATCTTGTTACAGAAGTTTATTTCTTCGATTGGTGAGCCGATTTTGCTACAGAAGCTGTTTGACGAAGAAGTCTCGCTTGATAACTCAGATACTCGAAACATGATCGTGCAAGCCGAGGCTGAATTGTTTAAGAACTACAAAAACGTCGCCGTATTCGACCCGGCGAGTGTTTTGTGCGACGATAAAAATTGTCGCCAAACGCTTAATGGAGATGCGCTTTACTACGACGGCCGACATTTAACTGTCAAAGGAAGTTTGCTAATGGTTGACGGAATAACTAAAGCACTGCAGCCACTGCTTGCGGGTGGCTAGTTATTTGTTGTGCGGGTGACGCGAAAAGACGACGCGAAGCAGACTATTTATTGCGTTGGTGACGGGTACGGCGAAGCATCTTCTTGTGCTTCTTTTTGCGCATTCGCTTGCGGCGGCGCTTGACCAGTGATCCCATGACTCGCAATACGATATCTGACACAGATGGGAAACGACACATAAAATTCGCTACCGTAGAGGCGTCAGTCCAAACCCATTCCGGGGTCGTTCAATGGCAGGACAACGGGTTTTGGTCCCGTTTATAGGGGTTCGAGTCCTCTCCCCGGAACTTTAATCGTGTATAAATATTGCGTGTCGGTATACGCAATTGTCCTCGCTGCGGGCGAAGGCACTCGAATGCAGTCAACTCGACCAAAGCCACTGCACAACATTTGCGGCCAAGAAATGGTCATCCATGTCATCGGTGCCCTGCGCGAGCTTCAACTCAAAAAAACCGTCATCGTCGTCGGCCACGCCGCCAAACAAGTAACTGAAGTCGTAACCAAACAAGCGCCGAAATGGGCCCACGTTTCTTTTGCCGAACAAAAAACTCAGCGCGGCACGGGCGACGCAACAATTGTTGGATTAACCAGCGTCGACGCCGCAGCCGGCGCCACTAGCGAAGTGTCTGACACGTCAACAATCATCGTCATGCCGGGCGATACACCGCTATTGAAAGCAAGCACGATTTCAACTTTGATCAACGAGCACCAAAACTCGAACAACGCAGCGACAGTGTTAACCGCATTTGTCGACACCCCAACTGGTTATGGCCGAATTGTGCGCGCAAAAGACGACCGCATTTTGAAAATTGTCGAAGAACGCGACGCATCACCAGAAATCAAATCAATCCACGAAATCAACACCGGCATCTACGCCTTTCGTCGTGATCTTCTCGGCCCCGCACTGCGCCGAATTTCGAACAAAAACTCGCAATCCGAGTATTACCTAACTGATGTCATCGAAGTTTTGGCCAGCATGGGTCACCACATCGGTTCACATACGGCGCCTGCCAACGAAGTAAGTGGTGTTAACGACCGCTGGCAATTAGCGATGGCCGAACGCGAACTGCGCAGTCGCACCAACACGGCTTGGTTGATGTCGGGCGTAACGATGTTCGACCCACAACAAACTTTCATCGACGTCACCGTGAAAATCGGCAAAGAAGTAACCCTTTTGCCGGGCACGATTTTGCAGGGCAACACCGAAATTGGCGACAACTGCGAGATCGGGCCGAACACTCGTCTCGTTAATACGCGCGTTGGCGCTGGTTCTCGAATCGAAATGTCTAATGCCCGAAACGCGAAAATCGGCAAGAACTCAAAAGTCGGCCCATTTGCCAACCTCGAACCTGGCACGGTCATACCCGACACCGATTAACGCAACCGGCTACGACCGGATTGGGCTGGCGAGCCCCCAACCAGTTCGTTCTAAGATGGCTCACAGTGAATAAAACCATCGACAAAGTCACCACAAAAAGAATGGCCATCTATTCGGGCCGCACACACCCCGCACTTGCGCAAGAAGTCGCACAACATTTAAATGTTCAACTCGGCGACGCAAACATCGTCGAATTCGCAAACGGAGAATTGCGTCCACGATTTGGTGAAAGCATTCGCGGTGGCGACGTGTTCATCATGCAAACACATTGCAGCCACGACGGTCGCAGCATCAACGACTCGATTATGGAGCAACTAATCATGATCGACACTGCATATCGCGCATCGGCAAAACGCGTCACCGCAGTTTGTCCTTTTTATGGATACGCACGACAAGACCGCAAAGCCGAAGGACGCGAGCCAATTACCGCCCGCCTGATTGCAGACATGTTCAAAGCAGCCGGCTCGAAGCGAATGGTTTCGATCGATCTACACAGCGGACAAATTCAAGGCTTCTTCGAAGGCCCGGTTGATCACCTCACTGCGATACCAGTTCTCGAACAATATGTTCGCGACAATGCTCGCGAAGGTCTCGTAATTGTTTCGCCAGACGCAGGCCGTGTGAAAGTTGCTGAACGGTTTGCTCAACATCTCACCGACATGAGCGCCGATGTTGCGTTCATCAACAAACGACGTCCAAAAAACACGACTAACGTCGCCGAAGCCAAAGAAGTTATCGGTGATGTCGAAGGGCGACTGTGCATTCTTGCCGACGACATGATCGACACTGGCGGCACAATTTGCAGCGCAGCCGAGTTGCTTTATGCACGCGGCGCCAAAGAAGTATGGGCAATGGCAACTCACGGCGTGCTGTCCGGCCCTGCAGTCGACCGACTGAACAAATCTCGAATCTCGCGAGTCGTGTTGACCAACACATTGCCACTCGCCCCCGAAAAGCGCATCGCCAAATTCGAAATTCTCTCGGTTGCCAAGATCTTGGCTGACGCTCTTTCGGCAGTGTTCGAAGACACCAGCGTCAGCGATCTCTTCGGCGGCGAAAACCAGTCGTAAACGACGCAAAACTGCATAGATTTCGGCGATATCGCCGTTGTTTTTTGTGGCAACTATCGGCTTTCACCCTTAGAATAAAAAGCCGTCATTTGGTTGACGACTTTCACGATTTCCGGAGCAATCATGCCAACAGCACTCAAAACAAAAATTGGTCGCACAATCGGTAGCGCAGAATCGCGTCGCCTTGTCTTGGCCGACCAAATTCCTGGCGTTGTTTACGGCCACGGCATGACACCAGTCAAAGTCACAGTTGACCGTCGCGATTTGCGACTTGCTCTTGCCGGCCCTGCAGGTGCGAACACAATTCTCGAACTCGAAGTTGGCGACACAAAATATCCAGCAATCGTCAAAGAGTTGCAACGCGACCCAGTGAAGCGCGTCGTTCGCCACGTCGACTTCATGCAAATTTCGCTCACCGAATTGATCACGATGGACATTCCAGTTCACCTCAAGGGCACTGCCAAGGCAGTTCTTGCCGATGGTGGTTTGGTCGACGCAACCGTCAACACAATTCAAGTTCGTGCAACTGCAGCAAATATTCCGAACGAAATTTTGATCGACGTCACCAACATGGGCATGGAAGACGTAATCCATCTTTCAGAAATCGAATTGCCAGCAGGTTGCACAGCAGTTGGCGACCCAGACTTGGTTGTTGTCACCGTGCTCACAACCAAGATTGAAGAAGTCGCACCTGTTGCTGCTACTGCAGCCGAAGGTGAAGCAGGCGCTGCTCCTGCTGATGGTGCAACACCTGCTGCAGGTGCTGCACCTGCGGGCGACGCCAAACCTACGGCGTAAAACTAAATGGCGCTGTTCGGTCGCGCGAAGCGACCTGAGCGACGCGGTAGCGAGTTTGATTTTCTAATCGTCGGATTAGGCAACCCCGGCACTAAATATTCGCGCACGCGACACAACGTCGGCTTCGAAGCAATCGAACTTCTTGCAACTCGACTCAACGCGACACTCAAAGCGGGGCGCGATCGCGCACTCTTCGCCGAAGTTAATACAACGGCGAATTCGCAGACCAAACATTTGCTCTTAGCGATGCCAACTACTTTCATGAACGAGTCAGGAAACGCAGTTGGCCCACTCGCCCGCCGTTATGCGATTACTGATCCACTAAAAATAATCGTCGTCCACGATGAACTCGATTTAGAACCAGGTGTCGTAAAAATAAAATCGGGCGGCGGTCTTGCGGGTCACAACGGTCTTGCATCAATTACTCAACACTTAAAAACTCAAGACTTTTTGCGTGTGCGAATCGGTGTTGGCAAGCCACCATCAAAAGAACAAGGTGGCGATCACGTCCTTTCGAAGATTCCGGTACGCGAGCGCGAATTGCTTGATATTTCAGTGCAAGTTGCTGCCGACGCCGTGCAACTCATCGTCGCCGAAGGTCTCGATGCTGCAATGCGCAGCATCAATGCCCGCTAGACACAACTAACCATGACTTCGCTCGGCGCCCTTCACGAACTCGCGCCAACTCTCAGTTTCGAGCCAGCACTAAGCGCGGCACTCGGCGAACAGAGCGCTTCGATCATTTGCGCCGATCACGCTTGGGCGTTGTTGTTGGCAGGTCTTGCTCAGCGAACCGACGATGAAATAGTCGTCGTCGCCACACCGACGGGCATGATGGCTGGTCAGTTGCGCGATGATCTTCTCGCATTTCTACCCGAACGAGATGTCGCGCTGTTTCCAGCATGGGAGACCCTGCCGTTCGAACGGGTCAGTCCGAACTGCGAAACGATGGGCAAACGCCTTGAAGTTTTGTGGCGAATCAAGCATGACCGACCAAAAATAATTGTCACTGGTGTTCGTGCGCTCTTGCAACACTTGAGTAACACAGTTGTCGAACCGCTCGAGATCGCCCCAAAATCACAGCTCGACACCGAAGAACTCGTCACGACGCTTGCAAAGTTCGGTTACCGACGAGAAGAAATCGTCGAACATCGCGGCGAGTTCGCACGGCGCGGCTCAATCATCGACGTGTTTCCGTCTACGGCTGACACGCCAATTCGCATCGATCTTTGGGGCGACGAAGTTGATCGCCTTACAACTTTTAACGTCAACGACCAGCGCAGCACCGATGATCTGACATCTGTGAGAATTTTTCCCGCGCGAGAAGTGATCATCAATGAAGCCGTCGCCAAAAAAGCGCAGGGCTTAATCGCCAAAGAGCCGTGGGGACAAGAAAACTGGGACCGCATCTCGCAGTCGATGACCTTTGACGGCATGGAAAGTTGGCTGCCGTGGGTAGCAACCGACGACGAAGTGCTCACCGATGTCTGCAGCCAAAGTTCGCCGATGCACATCGTGTTGATCGAGCCGCGCCGCATGCGCGACAGAGCACGAGACCTAATCGCCGAAGAAGACGATTTAGCACGCGCCTTGGCATCAACTTGGTCGCGCGATCCCGAGCAAACTTACCCACGTCTGCATTCAGAGATTGACGCATTTCTCGAAAACACTTCAGCCAAGTCAATAATTTCGCTCAGCCCGGTTGCCGACTCGCCTACGTCATCAACGATCGTTTCGTCGACTTGGGGTCAAGCAACTGGTGACACCGAAGCGCTCGCGAGTCGTATCTTGCGACTCGTCACGAAAAAGTTTCGTGTTGTCATTGCCGCCGATACACCAAGTTCTGCCCAGAGGTTCAATGAAGTTCTCACTCTTGAAGGCATCACAGTTCGATCGCCACAACAAGATTCAAGTTCGGTTGCTAGCCCTGGCGTTTCGATTGTCGTCTCTCCTCTTCACAGTGGTTGCATTCTCAATGATCACGAGTTGGCGATCATCACCGAGAGCGATCTCACTGGTCGACGACGAACGCACCGCCACGTAAAACCGCCGAAACGAAGTTCGTCAAGCATTTTCGAAGACTTGAAGCCCGGTGACTATGTCGTGCATCAAGTTCACGGTGTTGGCAAGTATCTCGGCATGGCCAAACAATCAATGGGTGGTGTCGAGCGTGATTACCTACATCTGCAATACAACAACGGCAACCTCTACGTGCCCACAGATCACATTGACGCAATTCGTCAATACATCGGTGGAGATAAACCAACTCTCAATCGCATGGGTGGTTCAGACTTTGCGCGCGCAAAATCGCGAGTGCGTAGCGCTGTTCGCGAAATCGCCCAAGAACTCGTCGTGCTCTATCAGCGTCGTGTTTCTGCCGTCGGTCACGCGTTTTCATCAGACACCGCATGGCAAGACGAAATGGAAGCGGCGTTTCCGTTTGTTGAAACCCCCGACCAACGCATCGCGATCACCGACACCAAAGCCGACATGGAGCGCGAAGTACCAATGGATCGTCTTGTCTGCGGCGATGTCGGTTTCGGCAAAACAGAGGTCGCAGTTCGCGCCGCATTCAAGTGCATTCAAGACGGCAAACAAGTTGCCGTGCTCGTACCCACAACACTTCTTGCGTCGCAACACGGTGCGACTTTTGCGTCGCGGTTCGCCGGCTATCCGATTCGCGTCGAGGTCTTATCACGTTTCTTGACGGCTGCTCGCGCCAAGAAAGTCGTTCAGCAACTTGCCACTGGCGAAATCGATTGCGTCATCGGCACCCACCGACTTTTGCAAGAAGGCGTCAAGTTCAAAGACTTAGGTTTGTTAGTTGTCGACGAAGAACAACGATTCGGCGTGCAACACAAAGAGCAAATGAAGCAACTTAAAACCAACGTCGACGTGCTTACGTTGACCGCCACGCCGATTCCGCGCACACTCGAAATGAGTCTCGTTGGCATTCGTGACTTGTCATTGCTTCACACACCGCCAGCCGACCGTCAGCCAATTCTCACTTTCGTTGGCGAAGAAGACGACCGAGTCGCAACCGAAGCAATTCGACGCGAACTTTTGCGTGATGGCCAAGTTTTCTGGGTTCACAATCGCGTCAAGACAATCGAAGATCGTGCGCGAACACTTCGCCAACTCGTGCCTGAGGCGCGCATTGCCGTCGCACACGGACAAATGGACGAAGCAGTTCTCGAACGAACCGTTCAAGATTTCTGGGAAGGCAAATTTGACGTCTTGGTTTGCACAACAATTATCGAGAGCGGCATCGACATGCCCACCGTGAATACGCTCGTTGTCGAACGCGCCGATTTGCTCGGCCTTGGTCAGTTGCATCAGCTTCGTGGGCGAGTCGGTCGCAGCGGTCAACGTGCATACGCATACTTGTTTCATCCACGTGACCGCGCACTCTCCGAGGATGCCTACGAACGACTTCGCACAATTGGTGAAGCAACCGAACTTGGCAGCGGTTTCAAAATCGCGATGCGCGACCTCGAAATTCGTGGTGCTGGCAATCTGCTTGGCGAGGCACAAAGCGGCCACATCGCCGCAGTTGGCTACGACCTCTATTGTCAACTCGTCACCGAAGCAGTCGCTGAGATGAAAGGCGAAGTTCCGCAAGTTGTAGTTGAACTAAAAATCGACGTACCAATAACTGCGTTTTTGCCAAACGATTATGTTTCAAAAGAAGAAATGCGCCTCGACGCCTATCGACGATTAGTCGCCGTTAAGTCACATGCTGACGTCGAAGACATCCGCAATGAATGGCAAGACAGATACGGCGAGCTTCCAGATCAAGCCAAAGCGCTACTCGTAGTTGGCTCGCTTCGTGCAGAATGCCATCGACTCGGTTTGCGCGAAATTGTCGTCGCCGACAATCGAGCCAAGCTCGCACCAATCAATCTCAAAGCCAGCGAATCAATGCGACTTGTGCGATTGTCGCCAAATGCCACATATCGAGAGCAAACTGGCGAACTCAACATCGCGATTCCACGCGGACAAGACGCGGCAACATATTTGGTCGGCTTCATGCAAGAGCTTGTTGAACCCCAAGAACTAGTGTGAATGCGATGAAAAACAATTCTTTGGCCGTTAAATCTGCTTTGCTCGCAACCTTGGCAATTTTCGCAGCGGGGTGCGGATCAACTTCGAACGCAGCAGCAGAGATCAACGGTCGAAAAATTTCACGCGCCGAACTTGAAAAAACGGTGACCGAATTAAGTGCAGCCGGTCAAACACCAGTCGTTGATGGCGAAGTCGATGGAGAAACAGTACGCAGCATTCTTTCGGCACTCGTGCAAGGTGCAGCCACCGACCAATTGCTAAAAGAATATGGTGAAGAAATCACACAAGACGATCGCGAATCGGTCGAAACCAGAATCGCTCAAAACACTGATACCTCTACATACACACAACATCTCAAAGATTTGATCGTCGAGCTCAATGCCGGCACACTCGCGCTTGCTCGAGTTAAAGCACCAGACGCCGAAAAGGCTGCCGAGATGTATGACAAAGCACCGGGCTCTCTTGGGGTTCTTTGTGTGCGACATCTCGTTGTTGAGACCGAGGCGACTGCCAAAGAAGCCTTGGCTAAGTTCGATGCTGGCGCCGAATTTGCCGCACTCGCCGGCGAGTTTTCAACCGAACCAAATGCCAAAGAATCGGGTGGCGCACTCGGCGGCGCCGACAATGCCTGCATTACTTTGGCCGAATATCAAAGTGGCTTTGACGCCGACTTCACTGCGGGTGCGCTGCTTGCAAAACCAGGCGTCGCATACGGCCCGGTTAAGTCAAGTTTTGGCTATCACGTTATTTACGTGCGTCCGTTCACTGAAGTTTCAGAAGACGTTTCGAAACTCTTGGCGACAAACGCCGGCGTGAATTTATTGACTGGTTTCATTGCGACTTCAAAAATCAAGGTTGACTCTGCATACGGCGTCTGGAACGCAGCCCGCGGTGGCATCGTCACTAGTTAAACGATCATCGTTGATTAGCGCATGACAGCGCTCATAAAAATAGTTGGCCTCGGCCCAGGTTCGGACGATGCAATAACTACTCAAACGCTGCGCGAAATTGAAAATTCGAAGCATCGCTTTATACGCACCACAAGACACCCAAGTGCGCACCTCGTAAAAAACGCAACAAGTTTTGACGACGAATACGAAAAGCACGACAAGTTTGAAGATGTCTACCAAGCGATTGCCGACAAATTGATTGCTGCTGCAACACAGCATCAAGAAATCTTGTATGTCGTGCCAGGCTCACCACTCGTGCTCGAACACACAGTGCAACTATTGCTGCAAAACAAATCAGTGACCACCGAAATTTTGCCGGCAATGAGTTTTCTTGACGTGGTTTGGAGCACGCTTCAGATTGACCCAGTAGATGCTGGAGTGCGAATGATCGACGGGCATCGATTCGCCGAACTTGCGGCCGGGCAAACAGGTCCGCTGCTTGTTGCTCAGTGTCACGCCAATTGGGTGATGTCAAACATCAAGTTGGCACATGAGTCTGCGAGCGGTGACGAACCGGTGGTCATTTTGCATCACCTCGGTCTTGATGACCAGAAGATTGTTTATACAACTTGGCAAAACCTAGACCGAGAAATCGAACCCGATCATCTGACATCTATTTACATTCCAAAACTCGCTGAGCCAATCGCTGGCGAAATGGCAAAATTACACAATCTCGCTCGCACATTGCGCGAGCAATGTCCGTGGGATGAAAAGCAAACCCACGACTCACTTGTTCGCTATTTGATCGAAGAGACATATGAAGTGGTCGATGCAATCGGTGCGCTTGACCCAGACGATCAGTCGACAGACGAAAAGTTCATTGAAGAACTAGGAGATCTGCTTTATCAAGTCGAGTTTCATACGACCATTGCTGAGCAGCAAGGTCGTTTCAGCATCGCCGATGTCGCCCGCTCGATTCACGACAAACTTGTTCGTCGCCACCCGCATGTCTTCGGCGATGAAAGCCGCAACAAGACGGCCGA
>ENA-UOYL01000422-UOYL01000422.1-marine-metagenome-genome-assembly--contig:-NODE-422-length-15145-cov-3.287165_pt1 | contig 15145 bp, 18 predicted proteins | sample MGYA00238173_ERZ767189 | MGnify/ENA primary metagenome ERZ767189 (study PRJEB28943, sample SAMN06267163) | marine metagenome | isolation source: Columbia River Estuary | place: USA:Columbia River Estuary... | reverse complement strand
CATGTTTTGTCAAATAGGACTTTGAACCTTCTGCAATTAAAATTTGATGCAGTAGTGATTCGTCTACATGACTGGGTATTAAATCTTTATTAACATTGTTTGTAAGTATTTTGATGACTAGTTTTAGTTTACTAATGGGATCTTTAACATTATTAGTTTGATATCCAATTTGAAAATCTAACCATCCCCAATACCATGAAATGATATAAACCAATAGCTTGTGCTTGTTTTCGAAATACCTATAAATCCCTGTAAATCCCTGCTTCAGTGGTACCAATGGATTCTGCAAGTTTATTAAATTTGAAAGATTCAAAACCAGTTTTTTGGATTAATTGAATACTGTGTTGGATGATATTTCTCCCTAATTCAGACTGCTCAGGATCCCTTAAATACAGGCTTTTGGTCATCTTTATTTGTACTGCTAGTTTCATACCAAACGCATCTTTTGACTACAAAAATAGTATAATTACCATTACAAATGATAGTATTACTATTATTTTTGTAAATAATGCTACAGACGAGGAAATATTTAAACCTCTGTTTGATATTGACATAAATGAGTATAAATGTGATGTTGGATTTATTGGAACTTGGGAAAAAGAAAAACAACTTATAAATAGGAAAGGAAGAGTAAATTTAAACATGCTTATCATATGAAAAATTAATTCGTAAAGGTATTTAATTTTAAGACTAAAAACAACCAATAAAAGTTGCAAGCAAAATAAAAAAATTAATTTCCTTTTTTTAAAATTAAAGTTGTAGAATACCCCGGAACAAAATCAACGGTACAAACTGCACCACCATAACTTCTAACTTCCTTTGAACCTACAATGTATTTTATATTTGAGGAATCATTCTCCGATGCATCATAATCAGCACCCTTTATAAGTACATCGGGCTGTAAATCTTTAATCAAATCAAGAGGAGTTTCCTCATTAAAAACTAAAACTAAATCAACAAAACCCAAAGCAGCTATTAATAACATTCTGGCTTCCTCTGAATTAATCGGTCGATTATCTGCTTTATTTAATCTTCTAACTGAATCATCGCTATTTACTGCTACAATTAGACGATTCCCAAAATCTGCAGAAGCTGCTAAATAATTAACATGACCTAAGTGTAAAATATCAAAACATCCGTTTGTAAAGCAAATTTTCTCTCCTTTCAACTTCCAAGATATGATTCTTCTTTTTGCTTCTTCAATTGAAACCAATTTATTTTGAAGAAATTCAAATCGAGTCATTTTTTTTTATGTTGTTAGGGTTAAAACTAAATCTAATCTAATAAATTAGTTTGCTCATTTGGAAAAACAAGTGATGGCTTAAACGTTTTTGCAAGTTCAAAATCCATTAATCCATAACCAATAATTATAATTATATCATTTACAGCAGCACGTCTTGCTGCAGGGCCATTTAAGCAAATCGTTCCAGAATTTCTTTTTCCTTTGATTACGTATGTTTCAAGTCGTTCGCCATTATTAATATTCACGATTTGAACTCTTTCGCCCTCGATTAAATTTGCAGCTTCCATCAACGATTCGTCAATGGTTATGGAGCCAATATAATTCAAATCCGCTTGGGTGATTTTAACCCGGTGAATTTTAGACTTTAAAACATTTATTAACATATTCTTAAAATAGCAGGCAAAAATAATTCAAATTCTCGAATTAGAGAACTATATTATCAATCAAACGTACTTTATTGCAATATGCAGCAATGCAACAAACATTTGTCGCTTGCCAATCTTCAGCAATAGTAAGTGTCTTTTCATCAACAATCTCTATATATTCTAGCTGTAAATCACCAGATTTAAAAAAATCTGTGGCGCTTGTTTTTAAAGATTGAGGATTCATTTTTGATTTATTTTCTTTAACAAAAAGTAATGTTTTATAAATAATTAATGCCGCTTCAATATCAGATGAATTCAAGAGCATATTTCGACTACTCATCGCTAAACCTGATGGTTCTCTTAAGGTTTCGCACGAGACAATTTCAGTTGAAAAATTAAAATGAGCTACCATTTTTCGAATTATTGCAAGTTGTTGAAAATCTTTTTGTCCAAAATAAGCACGATTTGCTTTTATAATTTGAAAAAAATTATGAACAACATGAACTACACCCTTGAAGTGGCCAGGACGAAATTTGCCTTCCATTACAGCATCAATACCTTTCAAATCTATAGGGACAAAAAATTGACTTTGTGGATAAACTTCCGCTATTTCTGGATGAAATATGATACAATTATTTCTAGATCCTATTAACAATAAATCTGTGTCAAGCGTTCTTGGATATTGAGCTAAATCCTCCTGGTTATTAAATTGTGTGGGGTTGACAAATATACTAATTACCACCCAATCATTCTCGGACAAAGCTCTGTCTATAAGAGATAAATGACCAGCATGCAAGGCACCCATTGTTGGAACAAAACCAATTGACAATCCTTTTTCCTGCAATAAACTTAGTGCAGATCTTAAATCCCTTGAAGTAGTAAACAGTCTATTTTTTGGCATTTTAAAGTCCTAAATAATAGACAAAGCTATTGCTTTTCACGAAAGTTCATTTAAAATCCTTAAATTTGCACTCTATTCATTTATAATCTAATGGAAAAAAAGAAAATTCTATTCATAACTCAAGAAATATTTCCCTTTTCACCAAAGACAGAAATATCTTCCACAGCAAGACGCTTACCTCAAGTGATTCAAGAAGCAGGAAAAGAAATACGTGTATTTACACCTCGTTTTGGATCTATTAATGAGCGTAGGCATCAATTACATGAAGTTATTAGACTTTCTGGCTTAAATATTTGCATCGACGATAATGATCATCCTTTGATTATAAAAGTTGCATCGGTTTCTGCAGCAAGAATGCAAGTTTATTTTATAGATAATGAAGAATACTTTAAAAGAAAAACAAATTTACAAGACGAAAAAGGGAAATGCCACCCAGATAACGATGAGAAAGCAATGTTTTTCTGTCGTGGAGTGCTAGAAACCGTAAAAAAATTAGGCTGGCAACCCGATGTTATTCACTGCCACGGTTGGATGACAGGAATTATGGCCCTATATGTAAAACATATTTATAATAAAGATCCACATTTTAAAGACACAAAAGTAGTTTACAGCTTCTATAATGATAAATTTGATGCTCCATGGGACAAAAGATTTTCTGAAAAATTACTTTTTGAAGGTTTCCCTCAAGATATTGCTGATAAGTTTAAAGACTCTAGTTTCCTAAATGTTTCTAAAATTATAACAGACCATTGTGACGGTGTTACTATTGCAGTAGAGAACCTTCAGACAGACTTAAAAGATATTTATGATACTTCAGAATGTCACAAGATGGCATTTACTAATGAAGAAAATCAAGCAAAAGAATTGTCGCTGTTTTTTGATAAAGTTATTGAAAATGTTCTAGTCTAACTGACAATGAAGTCAAACAAAAAACTCTTTTTCTTTCTTTTTTTTCTTACAGCAGTATTTATTTCTGCTTGTAAAAAAAAAGATACACTTGTTGGTCAAGGAGTCTTAAATCCTGATGACTATCTTAATGGAATAACCACAGATACCTTTGATTTAGAAACCTATACAATAGAAGAAGATTCAATAATTACATCAAACCCACCAAATACTGTTTTAGGAAGTTATAAGGACCCAAAATTTGGAGATTTCGATGCTTCTTTTTACACACAATTTCGTTTAGGAAGTTTAAATCCTAATTTTGGTGATCCAAGTCAAATTGTTTTGGATTCCTTTGTTTTGGCTCTTGAGTATGCAGGGTATTATGGTGATTTAAGTGCTCAAACTTTTGAGATTTATGAATTATCAGAAAATTTATCAATCGATAGTAATTATTATTCTTTCTCAAGCAAATCTGTTAATTCATCTAATTTAGTTCCAATTGGAATGGGGACTATTGTACCAAAACCAAATCAAGCTTCAATAGTTGGAGGAGATTCTTTGGATGCGCAATTGAGAATCCATCTCGATACAAATTTTGCTAAAAGTCTAATTTTGGAAGCAAATAATGGAGGAACAACCTTTTCATCAAATGAGACATTCCTTACTTTTTTTAAGGGTCTTTACGTAAAGACAAACAATTCTGCTCAAGCAAATGGGCAAGGTGCAGCATTGTACTTTAATTTAAATGATGTAGCCTCAAAACTCACAATTTACTATAAATTAGCTGCTATTAAAAAAACATTTGACTTCTTAATTAATTCATCGTGTGCAGATTTCACGCATTTAGAAATAAATAATTCTGGAACTAATATTGCTGCTATTTTACAAAATCCATCATTAGGGAATAGTGAATTTTATGCTCAAGCATTTAAGCATAGAGCGGTAGTAAAAATTAAACATATTGATGACTTACCTCCTAATACAATTATTCACAAAGCAAGTCTCACGCTACCTATTCAATATCAAACAGCTTATCGTTTTAAACCGGGTGTTAGTGTCTCTATTGCAACAAAATTAAAAAGTGTAGATAATTACTATACTAGTTTGGGGATATTTGGGGGGTTTGAAGAGTACGAAAAGCATTTTAGAATTGAGGTACGCGATTATATGCAAGCTGTTTTAAAAGGCACTATTGAAAATACTGGACTAATTGTCTCACCTAGATTTTTCATTAATTCAGCTGAAAGAATCATTTTCAATGGAAAAAATACTTCAAACAAGAAGAAACCACAATTAATTGTTACTTATACTACCTTCTAAACCATGTGTGGAATTGTTGCATATATTGGAAAAAAACAAGCTTTTCCTATTATACTCAAAGGATTAAAGCGTTTAGAATACCGCGGGTATGATAGCGCAGGTATTGCTTTAATAAACCAAGATCAACTAAACGTATTTAAAAAAGCCGGAAAGGTTAGTAATTTGGAGGAGTTTATGCTTCACCAAGACCATAGTGGGAATTCAGGCATAGGTCATACTCGTTGGGCCACACACGGAGCACCAACTGACACGAATGCTCATCCCCATGTTTCTATGGATGGCTCAATAGCACTTATCCATAATGGAATAATTGAAAACTACAATGCTTTAAAGCAAGAGTTAATAAGACAAGGCTATTTGTTTAAAAGCGAAACAGATACGGAAGTACTTGTTCATCTAGTTGATTTCATTAGTAAGAAAGAAAATGTGTGGTTTGGAGAAGCCTTACGTTTAGCACTTTTAAACGTTGTGGGGGCCTATGCAATTGTAGCCATTTCAAATAACTTTCCTGGTCAAATGGTTGCCGCTCGAAAGAGTAGCCCGCTTGTGGTAGGAATTGGAGCAAATGGAGATTTTTATTTAGCCTCAGATGCCACTCCAATTGTAGAATATACAAAGCGAGTTGTGTATTTAGAAGATGAGGAAATAGCGGTTATTAAGCTAGGTGAGGAATTAAAAATATACAACATCTCCGACCAAGAAAAAACACCTTACATTCAACAGCTAGAACTTGAGTTGGAAGCCCTAGAAAAAGGTGGCTACGATCATTTTATGCTGAAGGAAATTCACGAACAGCCTCGATCAATTCATGATTGTTTCCGTGGAAGATTAAATTCAAGCGAAGGTTGGGTTTCATTAGGAGGATTAAAAGAGTATGAACAAAAGATGATACAAGCAAAACGTCTTGTTATTGTCGCTTGTGGAACATCCTGGCATGCAGGGCTTGTTGGTGAGTACTTAATTGAAGAATTGGCTCGTATAAATGTAGAAGTAGAATATGCTAGCGAATTTCGTTATCGCAACCCAATTATTAGTGAAGAAGATGTTGTTATTGCAATCTCACAATCAGGAGAAACTGCAGATACATTGGCTGCACTTGAATTGGCAAAGTCAAAAGGGGCTACTATTTTAGGAATTTGCAATGTTGTTGGCTCATCTATTTCGCGTATCACGGATGCGGGTTCTTACACTCATGCTGGACCTGAAATTGGAGTTGCTTCTACGAAAGCATTTACTGCCCAAGTAACTATTTTAAGTCTACTTGCTCTTTCCTTAGCGCATAAAAAAGGAACAATTAGTGAATCAGAATTCCGAATATTAATAGCTGAATTGGAAGCTATTCCTGAAAAAGTACAGCGCGTCTTAGAAAATAATGCTCATATTGAGAAAATTGCCTTAGAATTTAAAGATGTAACAAATGCACTTTATTTAGGAAGAGGGAGTTTATTTCCTGTCGCTCTTGAGGGTGCTTTAAAATTAAAAGAAATTTCATACATTCATGCAGAAGGTTATCCTGCCGCAGAAATGAAGCACGGACCGATTGCTCTGATTGACGAAAATATGCCAATTTTTGTAATTGCAACTCAGGGAAATTCATACGAGAAAGTTGTATCAAATATTCAAGAGGTTAAAGCCAGAAAAGGGAAAATTATAGCCATCGTAACAGAAGGAGATGAACATTTAAAAGAAATTGCTGATTATCATATTGAAATTCCTAAATCTCATGAGTTTTTTGTGCCTATTCTTGCTACAATTCCATTTCAACTTATTTCCTATCATATAGCAGTGATGAGGGGTTGCAATGTAGATCAACCGAGGAATCTAGCAAAATCTGTTACGGTGGAGTAGAACGAACGGGTATTTGGTTGGTCTGTTAAGGTTTTAGAAGGCAAACGAACAACCCTTTTCCTAAAAATTACATTGATTTTTTAGGATGTAAAATGGGTTCTTTCGGTATTTTAAATTGTCCCCTTCGATAGATAAAAGTTGAATTAAACCAAGCCTTTTCTTCTTCGGTCATCTTTTGAAGTATTTCTGCGGTATTATTCCCCAATTCAACGGGATCATACCCGAGTTGATTGATGTTAATGGTGTCTATAGATATTTGTCCATAACTCAGTCCTGACAATAGACAGGACAATACGAAGATTAATTTTCTCATATTACTATTTTTTTAGACTATCAGGTATCGTTGAATTTGGTGGATCGGGTAGCTGAATATCCATTTGTAAAGTATCTATTTTGTTTAAAAAAGTATCTCTTTCTTGTTCTGAAAAAGAACCATTAGTAATCCATTTGTTTCTTTCTTCTGGACCAAGAGATCGAAGGTAATAGGCAAAGGCTCGTTGATGTGGATTATAGCCAGGTTCCAATGTTGAGTCAGGTATGACTTTGGAATAATCTCTGGTGTCATCAATTATTATTGGATGAGTTACAACTTTTCTTCTTGTTGAACAACTGATCAATACCATAAAAGTCATCATTACTCCGATAATTAAAATCGAATTTTTCATAACGCGTGTACAGAAGAAAAGAATTATTTATTAAAAGAGCTTAAACAAAAATTTTAGTTTTGTTATTGTTTTAACGCTAATATATTGATTTGGTAACATATTTCCTATTTGCCAATATTTATTTAAAAAGAATAGTAATGGAAAAGTCACAAGTGATCCTCACCTCCAAGGTCAGATAATCGGATAGATTAATTTAATTAACTTTGTTAGAAGTAATATTATTACCTATGAAAGAACTAATAGTCGGAGTATTAACCAATGTAGAGTTTTCCTCTACTGTAGAATAATTTCAGAAATGGAGGAATTACTGAATTATTTTGGGCTTTCATTCACTGCAAGTAAGTTTTTACCTTATTTTATTGCTGTTTTTCTTGGAATTGTTTTTTCAAAACTGCTTTACAGGCATATTTCTGCATCTAAAATTATACGCATCCTATTTATTACGCTAATTACTATATTGCCATTTGGAATTTATTTTGCATTTCTTCCTATTTTTGAAGGCGACATTTCTAATGAGGGAATTAATATTAAAAATAACTTAGACTTACCAAAGAACAAAGATTTATTAATTATTGCCTTGGCCGATTGCCCCTACTGTATTCAATCTCAAAAAACTATAAAAATTATTCATCAAAAAAATACAAAAATAAAAGCCGAATATTTAATTGTAAACGGAACCAAGCAAGACTCTATTAGATATGCGCGCATGTTGAATGGTTTTGCAAGCTGTAGAACTATTAAAAATAGCATCCCCTTATTACAGAGTATTCAGGGGAGTTTCCCATCCTTTATTTTAGTTCGGAAAGGAAAATTAAATAAAGTTTGGAGTAATAATACATTTGGCGTTAGAGCCTGGGATGAAGTTGTTTCTTGTATCGAATGATTTTTTTCTAAATTCTTAGTGAATTCAAGTAATTCATTTTTCAAAATGTTACTTTTGTGCTATGTCTGAAAAAATTGGGATTGCCATTCTTGGATCAACTGGGTCGATCGGAACGCAAGCATTGGAGGTTATTGAAAATCACCCTGATTATTTTGACTTACAAGTTCTTACTGCAGGAAAAAATGCAGACTTATTAATTGAGCAAGCAAAAAAATATCAGCCTAATACAGTTGTTATTGGTGATGAGGATTCCTACCAGAAAGTAAAAGATGCTCTTTGGGGAGAAAATATTCATGTTTATTGTGGAGAAGACGCATTGTGTCAAGTTGTTGAAGCAACAAATGTGCATACTGTTCTTACGGCACTCGTAGGTTACGCTGGATTAAAACCAACAATTCATGCTATCGAAGCGGGAAAAACCATTGCCCTAGCAAATAAAGAAACTTTAGTTGTAGCTGGAGAATTTATTACAAAATTAGCAAGAGAAAAAGGCGTAAATATTTACCCCGTAGATTCTGAGCATTCAGCTATTTTTCAATGCCTAGTTGGCGAGTTTCACAATCCAATAGAAAAAATATATTTGACAGCTTCTGGTGGTCCTTTTCGAGGATTTTCGATTTCAGACTTACAAAAAGTAACTTTAGAACAAGCTCTAAAACATCCAAACTGGTCAATGGGAGCTAAAATAACAATTGATTCTGCTTCATTAATGAACAAAGGATTAGAGGTTATTGAGGCTAAATGGCTTTTTAATTTAAAGCCAGAGCAAATTGACGTAATCGTTCACCCGCAATCGATTGTACATTCGTTAATTCAATTCCAAGATGGAAGTATGAAGGCTCAAATGGGCTTGCCTGACATGAAACTACCAATTCAATATGCCTTGAGTTACCCAAATCGTTTAGCGACTAATTTTCCGCGCTTTAATTTTATGGATTATCCCAACTTAACTTTTGAAGCACCAAATCGTGAGGTATTTAAAAACTTAGATCTTGCATATCGTGTTATGGATGAATTAGGGACAAGTGCATGCGCATTAAATGCCGCAAATGAAATTGCGGTAGACGCATTTTTAAATAAAAAAATTAGCTTCTTGGAAATTGGCGAGCTCAATGAAACGGTTGTAAATGAGACAAAGAATATTTTAAATCCTAGCTACCAAGATTACGTTAACTCCGACCAAAATGCGAGAGAAAAAGCACTGCAATTACTCCGCAAATAATACATATGAAATCAATTCAATTCATAGCAATTCTTCTATTTTTTTGCTCTTGTAATAGCCAAAAATTAGCCATACATGTTGAGAAATGGAAACCCTATTGCGGAGGTGCTAAACCAACAGAAGAAATGTCAAGAGGTTTAAAAACTCCTTTTTCAGACGAAAAATTTAAATTGTATTTTAAAGGTGAAACAGCTTCAGATAAAATTATATCGCTTGACAAAAATGGAAATTGGAAAGGAAAAATACCAAAGAATGTAAGTTGTGAAATTTATCGATTAGATAAAACAATAAGTCTTGATGAACTTCGCAAAAAATACACAAAAGAAATAGGGAAATTTTATACTGTAATTGAAGATAAAGAAATATTTCTTTGGCAAAATCAAGCTGACTTTATTATTCCAATTGTTACAAAAAAACCAGTCAGTTTTGACATTCAAGACAAATGTTTTGTTGGATTAAATCCCTGCATCAGATACATTGGTCCCTTTCCTCAATAGAATTAATTTTCAAACTTCAATTCTTGAGTAGTGAAAAATTCGAAAAGAATTAGAATGAGCTTCATTTTTTTCTTGGTAACCAATTTCAGTTTTAGACCAATTTAAAGCATCAAACTCTGGAAAAAAGGTGTCTGCACCAAATATACCATCAATATGGGTAATAAACATTTCTTTTAAAACAGTTGAAGTTAAAGCCATACTGTAAATTTCACCACCACCAATTATAAAAATAGTTTTGTCGACTTCATTTTTAAAATGTTCTAAGCAAGTTTCAAAAGAATGAAAAACAAGGCAATTATCAGCAGTAAAATTTTTATTGCGTGTCAGAATAACATTCAAACGGTTTGGAAGAGGTCGGTATTTTTCAGGGATAGAATCAAAATTTTTTCTTCCCATTACTACAATTTGATTTTTAGTTGTTTCCTTGAAAAAATTCATGTCTGAGGGCAAATGCCACATAAGGTCATTGTTTTTTCCAATTCCACCTTCTAAATCAATAGCAACAATTAATGAAACTTTCATTTTAAATGGCTACTGCCGCTTTAATGTGTGGATGAGGGTCATAATTTTCTAATTCAAAATCCTCGTATTTGAATGCAAAAATATCCTTGACTTCAGGATTTATTTTCATTTTTGGTAGCGGTCTAAAATCTCGTGCTAATTGTAAATTTGCCTGCTCTATATGATTTGAATACAAGTGAGCATCTCCCAAAGTATGAATAAAGTCACCGGGCTTTAAATTACAGACCTGAGCAACCATTAAGGTCAATAAGGCATATGAAGCAATATTAAAAGGAACACCCAAAAATGTATCAGCACTTCTTTGGTATAACTGACAACTCAATTTCCCATCTGCAACATAAAATTGAAAAAAAGCATGGCAAGGAGGAAGCGCCATATTCTCAATTTCGGCAACATTCCAAGCAGAAACAATAATTCGTCTTGAATCAGGATTAGTTTTTAATTGAGAAATAATATTGGTAATTTGATCAATTTGCCGACCGTCTGCACAAGGCCATGAACGCCACTGAGAACCATATACCGGTCCTAAATTTCCATTTTCATCAGCCCACTCATCCCAAATTGAAACATTGTTCTCTTTTAAATACTGGATATTTGTTTCTCCCTTTAAAAACCAAAGTAACTCGTGAATAATAGACCTCATGTGCACTTTTTTAGTTGTTAAACAGGGAAATCCCTCGTTTAAATCAAAGCGCATTTGGTATCCAAAAACTGAAATTGTCCCAGTACCTGTTCGATCTTCTTTTTTTGCTCCCTTGTCTAAAATATGATGAAGTAAATCGTGATATTGTTTCATAAAATTATTGAATTCTCAGAGACGAAATTACTTTAAAATCTTTTACTAAATAAACTGATTTAACACCTTTTTCTAACAAGTTACTAACTTTTTTTTTAAAATAAATAAGTTCTATAATCTATATAGTTATTAGGAAAATTGACTTTTTTTTTATTCCATTTTAAAAAAAATTTAATTTTGTTTAATCTTTTTTATAAAACATTAAACATTATTGTTTAACTTTACATCATAAATGTTAAACAAAAACTTTTTATTATGTCAACTTTAGAATTTAATGATGCCTTAATTGGAATTGAAAACAACCTAAAATCATTTGCTTTAAGTTTTACGCGCAATAAAGAAGATGCTTCAGATTTGACCCAAGAAACGATGTTAAAAGCAATTGTTTATCGTAATTATTACACGCCTCAAACAAATTTTAAAGCATGGGTTTTTACCATCATGCGAAATTTGTTTATCAATCAATACCGTCGTAAGGTAAAATCTAAAACTATTTTTGACAACTCAAAAGATTTATTTCTAATTTCAAATTCTGCAGGTCATGAAGAAACTGCTTTAGAAATTATTTCTGAAAAAGAAATTCAAAGTAAAATTCGTACCTTAGGCGATGAATATAAAGCGCCATTTGAAATGCATTTTCAAGGTTTTAAATACAAAGAAATTGCTGATGAGCTGAATATTCCAATTGGCACAGTAAAAAGCAGAATTTTCATTGCACGCAAAAAATTAAGCGATTTACTCCCAGATTACTCGTTTTCTGAAAATTAAATGGCAAAAAAAATTACTTTTCTAGGTGCAGGTATTTCTAGTTTATCTAGCGCATGTTTTTTAGCGAAAGAAGGTTATGATGTAACTATTCTTGAAAAAAATGCAACTATCGGCGGAAGGGGAAGACAATTTTCTGAAAATGGTTTTACTTTTGATATGGGTCCAAGTTGGTATTGGATGCCCGATGTTTTTGAACGATTTTACCAGCAATTTAACCACACCTCAGCAGATTTTTACGAGTTAAAACGATTAGATCCTTCCTACAGAGTTTATTGGTCTGATCAAAGCTATACAGATGTTCCAGCCAACATGAAAGAAATTGAAAATTGGTTTGAATCTTTAGAGCCTGGAAGCTCTAAAAAACTTCAGTTATTTTTAAAAGATGCTAAGTACAAATATGAAGTTGGCATGCAGGACTTAGTTCACAAGCCAAGTTTGAGCATCTTTGAGTTTGCTGATAAAAGAATTTTAAAGGGTTTAATGAACATGCATTTGTTTTCTTCCTTTTCAAAATATATTCGAAAATATTTTAAGCATCCAAAAATCCTCTCACTACTTGAATTCCCTGTTCTTTTTTTAGGTGCTATGCCCAACGAAACACCTGCGCTTTATTCTTTGATGAATTATGCTGATATTTCACTTGGAACTTGGTACCCAAAAGGTGGCATGTACAAATTTGTAGAAGCTTTTGAAAAAATAGCGAAAGAACAAGGCGTCAAAATTCGAACAAACGCTGAAGTCACAGGTTTTGTAATTGAAAATGATAAAATTATTGCTGCAAAAGTTGGGGAGGAAATTGTTGAAGGAGATATCTTTGTTTCCGGAGCCGATTACCAACATACAGATGAAAAATTATTAAAAGAAAATGCAAACTATTCTGATAAATATTGGGACAAAAGAACCATGGCACCTTCGTGTTTATTGTTTTATGTTGGAATTAATAAAAGAGTGACAAATCTTCAACATCACAACTTATTTTTTGATGAATCACTTGATTTTCATGGCAAAGAAATTTACAAGGATCCAAAATGGCCAACAGCTCCCTTATTTTATCTTTGTGTACCCTCTCTTTCAGATGCTACAGTTGCTCCTGAAAATTGCGAAAATATGTTTTTCCTAATTCCAATTGCGCCAAATCTGGAAGACTCAGAAGAAATTAGAGAGAAGTATTTTACTATTTTACTTGAACGTTTACAAAAATTAACAGGAAATACAATTAAAGAAAATATTGTTTACAAAAAAAGTTATTGTATTTCTGACTTTAAAAAAGATTACAATGCATTTAAGGGAAATGCTTACGGCTTAGCAAACACATTAATGCAAACCGCTATATTGAAGCCGAGATTAAAAAGTAAAAAACTTTCAAATTTTTATTATACTGGTCAATTAACAGTTCCTGGTCCAGGAGTACCTCCTTCAATTATTTCCGGTGAAGTTGTAGCGAAAGAAATTATCAAAACACATAGTTTAAACTAAGTTTATGAAACAGATATTCGACGATCTTAGTCAACAAATTAGTGAGATAACAACAAAAAAATACAGTACTTCCTTTTCTCTAGGTATAAAATGTCTTCACTCAGATTTACATAAACCAATTTATTCGATTTATGGTTTTGTTCGATTTGCCGATGAAATTGTAGATTCCTTTGAGGGTTTTGATAAAGCAGAACTTTTGAAAGATTTTAAGATTCAAACATATAAAGCCATTGAAAGTAAAATTTCCTTGAATCCAATTTTAAATAGTTTTCAGTGGGTTGTAAATAAATACGACGTTCCACATGAATTAATTGAAACTTTTTTAAATTCCATGGAAATGGATCTTGAAGAGAAAACCTATGACACGGAAAATTATGAAAAATACATACTTGGCTCTGCTGAGGTTGTAGGACTTATGTGTTTAAAAGTATTTGTTGAAGGGAATGACACAGAATATGAGAGATTAAAGCCAAGTGCAATGAAGCTAGGCTCTGCATTTCAAAAAATTAATTTTTTACGGGATTTGAATGCTGATTTTAAAGATCTAGGTCGTAGTTATTTTCCAGGAATAGACATGAAAGACTTTAATTCAGACATTAAAAAGCAAATCGAAGAAGACATAGAAAAAGATTTTATAGCTGGATATAAAGGAATTTTAGAATTACCTCGAAAAGCAAAATTTGGTGTTTATATGGCCTACAAATATTATTTCAAATTATTCAAGAAAATAAAATCTACTGAACCAAATGTTATTCTCAATGAGCGCGTTCGACTTCCTAATTACAGAAAAGCACGCATCCTTCTAACTTCAATTATTCGTCTTAATCTCAACCGACTCTAATGAATCCAGATTATGTTGTTCTTGTTGATGAATTAGATCAAGAAATTGGTGTAATGGAAAAATTTGAGGCGCATGAACAAGGCAAACTTCATCGTGCCTTTTCTGTATTTATATTTAATGATAAACACGAATTATTATTACAACGTCGGGCTTTGGGGAAATACCACTCAGAAGGTTTATGGTCAAATACCTGCTGTAGCCATCCAATGCAAGGTGAGGAAATAATTGTAGCAGCTCAAAGAAGGCTCAAAGAAGAAATGGGAATGAGCTGTGATTTAAAACACACTTTTAAATTTATTTATCATGCTGAACTCGATAATAACTTAAAAGAACATGAAATCGACCACATTTTAATTGGGTTTTCTAATGAGACACCACATCCAAATCTTGAAGAAGTGATTGCTTTTAAATGGCTATCGCTTGAGTTTCTTAAAAAAGATATTGAAATAAACCAAAGTGCTTATTCTGCTTGGTTGAAATTATTAATTAGAAATCATTACTCACAAATTTTAAATAATTTAAAACCATGAGGGTTTGTAGAAGAGCAACATTTAATGCTGCTCACCGCTTATTTCGTAAAGATTGGTCAGACGAAAAAAATAGTGCTGTGTTTGGAAAATGTAATAACCCTAATTTTCACGGCCACAATTATGTTCTCGAAGTATGGATTGAGGGAGCTATTGATACAGAAACTGGTTATGTAATAGATTTAAAAATTGTGAAAGACCTTATTAAAAATAAAATTACAGATCGTTTTGATCACAAAAACCTAAATTTAGACTGCACAGAATTTTTAAATTTAAATCCAACAGCAGAAAATATTGCAGTTGTCTGTTGGGATTTACTTAGGTCTAAATTAGATGCTAAATATGAATTGAGCATCAAACTTTGGGAGACCGAAAATAACCTC
>ENA-UOYL01000421-UOYL01000421.1-marine-metagenome-genome-assembly--contig:-NODE-421-length-15149-cov-3.287022_pt1 | contig 15149 bp, 10 predicted proteins | sample MGYA00238173_ERZ767189 | MGnify/ENA primary metagenome ERZ767189 (study PRJEB28943, sample SAMN06267163) | marine metagenome | isolation source: Columbia River Estuary | place: USA:Columbia River Estuary... | reverse complement strand
TATTTCTGAGGCTAACATAATTCAACAAGATTTTGTAAATAATGAGGTGTATACGGGAAAAAAATACGAGTTAATATCAAGCGATGTATCGCCAATAGGCTTGCTTAAATCTTTCCCCCAAGGTTTGCTATTTGGGATCTATCGTCCATACATAACGGAGAGTTTATCCATTTCTTTGTTCCTAAATGGTTTGGAAAGCATCTTATTTATTTTTCTTACCCTACGTTTCTTTTTAAGTTTTAATATTCTGAATAAAATGAATAAAATTAGAAAAAATGAATTTCTACTATTTTCTTTAGTTTTTATTCTAATTATTGGTTTTATGGCTGGTTTTACCTCGATATTGTTTGGTGTATTAGTGCGTATTAGGGCTATCATCCTGCCTTTCGTATACCTTATATTGACAGTTAGGGGTAAGAAAGAGATAACGGAATTAACAGAAGTGAAAAGTAGTTAATATGTGTGGCATTAATGGTTTTCTTGATTTTAATAAGCATGCTACTCGTGAGGATTTATCTGCGATGAATAAGGTGTTAATGCATCGAGGTCCAGATGGAAACGGAAGCGAAATTTTCGAGAAGGAAAAATTCACAATAGGACTTGGTCACCGTAGGCTTTCTGTTATTGATTTATCTACTACAGGTGAACAACCCATGTTGTTTGAGGAATTTGCCATTTCATACAATGGAGAATTATATAATTATACCGAAATAAAGGGCGCATTAACGATATTAGGGCATTCATTTCAAGGTGATTCTGATACCGAAGTGATTCTTCATGCTTTTAAAGAATGGGGTGTCGAGTGCCTTAATCGCTTTATTGGAATGTTTGCTTTTGTGTTGTTTGACCAAAAAGAAGAAGTCCTTTTTTGTGCAAGGGATCGCACAGGAATTAAACCGTTTTTTTATTATTTTAATGATGGTTTATTTTTATTCGCTTCGGAATTAAAAGCGTTTCACCAACTACCTCAGTTCAAAAAACGAATCAACCATGATGCTTTAAGTCTTTTTCTTCAATTTGGAAATATCGCTGCACCGCATACTATTTTTGAGGATTGTTATAAGTTGTTGCCGGGAAACTACCTTCTGCTTAAATGTAATTCAATTGAGGATTTTTCTAATGCGCTTGTTAGTCATCAATATTGGACAGTTTACGACGCCTATAATAAACCCAAATTGGATATATCCTTTGATGAGGCGAAACGCAATACCAAAGAAATTTTAACTTCTGCCTGCAACTATAGAATGGTGTCGGATGTCCCTGTTGGTATTTTTCTTAGTGGGGGATACGATAGCACTGCCGTTACGGCAATTTTACAAAAAGATCATTCCCAGCCGCTAAAGACATTTACTATTTCCGTTCCAGATCTCGGATTGGATGAATCGGTGGAAGCGGCTAAAATAGCAAAGTTTATAGGGACCGATCATACAGAAGTTCATTGTGATGTAAAAGAAGCCATTAATAAAATCGCGGATTTAGCCTATTATTATGATGAGCCTTTTGCGGATAGTAGCGCAATTCCTACGATGCTGGTTAGTGAGGCTGCCAAAAAATCGGTTTCTGTGGCCTTGAGTGCTGATGGAGGAGATGAGGTTTTTGCAGGGTATAATCGCTATGATTATATGATGAAATATCAACGAAAATTTAGCGCAACACCCGAATTTATGCGCAATAGTATGGTGTTTTTAATGAAGCAAATTGCTGCCGAAAAAATCCCTTTCTTTCGGAATAAATATAATTTTCATCAACGGTATGAAAAATTAAAAATGTTGCTTGATGATCCTAGCGAAAAAAACTTTATGTTCTCGCTTAGCAAACAATTCACAGAAGAAGATTTAACTTTCCTGCTACTTAAGAAGCCGATATTACTTCCTACTGCCTATCAATCAATGGCTTTATTAAAGGAATTTTCTACGCCATTAAGCTACATGATGGCTATTGATTACCAAACGTATCTACCGGATGATATCTTACAAAAGGTTGATAGAGCCACAATGCATGTCGGCTTGGAGGGGAGAGAACCATTATTGGATCACCGACTAATAGAATACGTTGCACAATTGCCGGACGGATTCAAATATCATAAAGGAATAAAAAAGTTTTTATTGAAAGAAATTGTCCATGATTTAGTGCCTAAGGAATTAATGGATCGTCCTAAAAAAGGGTTTGCTATTCCTATCGCTAAATGGATGTTGAATGATGTTTCTTTCTTGCTTGATGAGTATTTAAAAGAAAGCGATATTCGCCATCAAGGCCTATTTAATTGGGAGGCAATGGATCAAATTATTAAAGCGTTTAGGGCGGGTAAGTTAGAATACACAAACAAAGTTTGGTATTTACTTGTTTTTCAGATGTGGTACAAGCAATGGATGAATTAATAAGGCATGAAAGCAGTCTTCAAAAAACACAGGTTTAACTTTATCCTACCTGCAGGGACAAGCAGGGGTATTTTACACACTAAAGATTCTTGGTTTCTAACGCTTTTTAATGAAGATGAGGATTTCTCAGGAACGGGCGAGTGTAGCGTAATACAAGGGCTTTCGCCGGATTTTATGGATGAAATTAGCTATGAGAAAAAACTAAATGAAGTCATTGAAAAATTAAAAGGATGGGCACTAGCTGATTTTTTTTTACCTCTTAAAGGTGATGCTTTTTCGCCAAGTGGCAATGCCTTTCTTAGTGATTTAGATTCTTGGCCATCGCTAAGATTCGGTTTAGAATGCGCTCTTTTAGATCTTAATAATAAGGGCTGTGGCACAATTTTTCACAATGCTTTTAGTCGCGGAGAATCTTCAATTCCAATTAATGGTTTAGTTTGGATGGGCACAAAGGAATTTATGTTGGAACAAATCGAGCAAAAATTAGCAGCGGGATTTAATACCATTAAGTTAAAAATAGGAGCGATTGATTTTAACACCGAATTAGAATTGATTAAAGGGATAAGACAAAAATATTCAGCAGATGACATAACCATTCGTGTTGATGCTAATGGTGCATTTGATGAACTTTCGGTATACAAAGTTTTAAAAGAATTAAATCGTTGTGACGTTCATTCCATTGAACAACCGGTTTCCCCAATCAACCTTTCCTTGCTTAAGGAACTAGCGAAAGAAAATATAGTTCCTATTGCCTTGGATGAGTCTTTAATTGGTCATGTACTTAGCAGTGATAAATCAGCATTATTAGAGGAGATTAAACCACAATACATTGTGCTTAAACCAAGCTTGCATGGAGGGGTTGGCGGAACAGCAGAATGGATTAGTTTGGCGGATAAACAGGACATAGGTTGGTGGATTACCTCTGCATTGGAAGGCTCGATAGGTTTGTCTGCGATAGCTCAATTTACTGGAAATTATCCCATCAACTTACCCCAAGGTTTAGGTACTGGAGGGATCTTCTCAAACAATTTGCCAACAAAGCTTGTTGTCAAACGTGGACAATTAATTATGACAGTATGAAATCGAAAGAAAATTGGAATCCCCTTACTTTTGATGAGGCCTATGTTATTGAAAAAAAAGGTACGGAAAGGCCATTTACAGGCGAATATTATTCAAGTAAAGAGCCTGGAATTTATCATTGTAAACGCTGTGATTTGCCGCTTTACCGAAGTGATTCAAAATTTGATTCGGGTTGTGGATGGCCGAGTTTTGATGAATTCATTGATAAAAATGTAAGCTTCGTTCTAGATGCTGACGGAAGAAGAACGGAAATCGTTTGCGCTTCTTGTGAGGGTCATTTAGGGCATGTTTTTTTTGGCGAACAATTCACCGCAAAGAATACAAGGCATTGTGTTAATTCTATTGCTGTAAAATTGAGTAAATAACTATTTCGATCCACAGTGAATGAGGTCATCACATTCGTTGTAAATCATGTTATTTAAAATGAGTTGGGCAGCTAGTATGAGTTGGCTATAATTCTGTGAATTATTACCAAAACTTGCGGCACTTGTTGTCCACATTTGCTTTACTAGGGCTTGTGAACCAACACTTGGATTGATCTTAGCAACAACGGCGGCAACATTCGATGCGCCAGCGTGATAGATATGCATCACAAATAACCTAAACCACAACTCTTTTTCTTCGTATTTAATACCGTGACTAGCTAAGATTCTTTTGGCTTCGGGAATGCAAACGCTAAAAATTAATTTACTTGCTGCAGCAGCACTTTTATCAAAATCGCTGCGCTCATCGATACTTGAATTGACAATTAATCCATATTTTCTAGCAACAGAAGGCATTAATTGAAAGGCTCCGTAGGCTCCAGCAACTGATTTTTTTAGTTGGCCAGGGCTTTCAATTAATAAAATGGATTGCGCATACCATGGGTCAACGCCATTTTTATCGAAGGCAGCTACACCTTTAGATAGCGAATTAAACACATCTTGAAATTTATAAAAATCACTCTTTCCTGTTGTTACGTAAATTTCTTCCTCCGAACCAATGCCGTTTGCTGCCTTTATCGATAATTTATAGGCCGCTTTTTCAATTTCTGTTTGTTTCGCCCACTGACTTACTGGAATAATTGAAAGTATTTGACGGCTTGAGGCCACATTTACGATACAAGAATCAGGGGATAGCAACATTATTTTTTGCCAAAATTGAGCTTGTGCTAATTCATCCCAGCGCTCCTCGAAGATGCTCTCGGCATTCATGAGTGTGTGCTTTGTATTATTTTTAAAGAGTGAAATTTTCTCGTTATCCCACGATAATTCCTGCCCTTTAACCATGTGTGACATTAAAACGGAGCCTGCAATTAGACATATTGTTATGTATTTTATCATCTGTTAAAAATAGAAAGAAACGAAAACAGGAAGAAAGAGGTACAAAATAGTTTAACACATTCTGTTGTTGAATTTCTTACTTTTGTTGGTATGAAATGGGTATTAAAAATAATGGCGTGGCCTTTAATTGCAATCATTCGATTTTATCAACTCATTATTTCACCCATTTTACCGGCAAGTTGTCGGTATACTCCAACTTGTTCGCACTATACCTTGGAAGCCATTCGGGTTTGGGGCCCTTTAAGGGGTTCTTGGCTTGGACTTAAGCGAATCGCTTCATGCCATCCTAGAGGCGGACATGGTCACGACCCAGTGCCAGAAAAAACGAAGGATTAAGTTATTCCTAATTGCCAACCTCGCATTTTTAAGGTTCGGATAATCGTGAGCATATCATTTGCATTGCTTGAAAGATCTGACCAATCCGCCATGCTAAGTAAATTCTTTTTTTGAGAAATAGTACACTCAAATGGAAATGCTACCTCGTTTTGTTTCAATTGTTCACGCTCTATAAATACAAACCAACGCCAAAGTAATCGTATGGAATTGTTACTCGATAAAGCGAAATCTTCTGATTTTACAGATGCAAAAAAGTCAATATTCTTGCGTGCCCTAGAAAACAATACGTTTAATCGTTTCGATCCATTTTTCTCATTAACAGGTCCAAAACGCATTTCAAATTGACCATTTTCATTTTTAGCATATCCAAAACTAATGATGAGTCGATCGCATTCGTCTCCTTGAACCTGCTCGAGCGCTTTAAAAAATAAGCTGTCTTCATCTATTCGTGTAAGAAGGCGTATTCGATCCGCTGCATTGAGTTGTTGAAAGATACTTTCCAATTGGGTTTCGGAAAAAGCAACAAGGCCTATTTTTTCGCTCTTATTGCCTAATAGCGAGGCAAGATGATCGGCAACTTTTTTTGCTTCTTGCTCATTCGTCCGGTTGGAATAGATGCCATTTTTTACTTCGTGAAATTTAATGGGCATCTGCTCTTGGGAAACAGAAGGAAATGCTACCAATTCGTTGTTGTAAAAATGTTCATTTGAATAAGCGATAAGGGCGGGATGCTCACTTCTAAAATGATAATGCAAGAGGATGTTTTTGAAATAAAAACTTGCCTTGTGTAAGACAGTCAAGGCATTTTCATCTTTCGCATTGAAGTAGCTGCTTGGTGCCATTTGTTGACTGTCCCCAGCAATCAAGATCCGCTTGGAACGATACAAGGTGCCAATGGAATGGCTTAAAAGTAATTGACTCGCTTCGTCTATTATACTTAGGTCGAAGTAGTTTTTTTCTAATGGAATATTACTTGCCAATTGACTAGGGTTGCTTAGCCAAATTGGTTTTAATAGATGTATCCATGGCGCTGCATCACTGCTTAATAATTCCCGAATGGATTTATGCCGTCGTTGTTTTGCAAACTCTTTAACTAACAATGACTTTCCAGCTTTCAACATGCGCTTTTTCTCTTTCTCAGCAGGGCTTAATTTATAAGCCGGCGTCTGTAAGAGTGTATGAAAAGAATTGAATTCTTTTTCTTGATTTACTCTAATTGTATTTGATAATGAAATCGAATCAGCATCAAATTCGAGGTTTATTTGATCTAAACGTGCTAAAAACTCAGATGGATTATGTGCCGAAAAAGCAGGGTGTTTTGATCGAAAGTTTGTCCATGCAGAATAAAATAGTTGATTTTCAAGCGCAGTAATAGATGGATTAGACTGGTAAAGCATCATGATATCGCTTGGAATGTTGCCGATGATTGAACTGTAGGGAAGTATGAGGCTTATTCCGCTTAGTAACTCATTAAGATAGGCATCAAGCTTGCTATCGTCATTCAAATTAAAATGATTTTTTAATTCCGAAACAAGGGCATTAATCTTAGCATAAAACGTGATTAATGCATTTCGTTCTTGCTCGCTCAGGGCTGTAAATTGGTCCCATTCATTATGATTTTGAGCATCAATTAAGGCGCTGATCATGTCTAAATCAATGGCTAAATTTTCTATTCCCATAGCGGAAAACTTGAGCGTTAATTGATTAAGTTCAGCCTCTAAAGCATAGGTTTTCCGGAGTGATGCTAGTGCATTACTAAAGTCTAAAGCAGGAGTTCTTAGCCATTTTTTAAGCTCTATTTTCCAACGGTAACTATTTATTATTCCTTTTTTAAGGTATTGTTTCTCCAAATGTGCTAACTCTATTGGACTCGGTCGTTTAATCCAATGTGTTTCATTTTCATGCGCTTGGGCAAGTAGTAATTTTGTTTGAAAATAGCTTGTTTTGTGTCGTAAAAAGCGCTTGCTGTCTTTACATACTATTTCTTGGAATTTCTTAAAATAGTCGGTGGAAAAGCGATGACAAATTCTTGCTTTTTCAAAAAGGTTTTTAAGGTCTCCGAAGGTGGTAAACGCAAAGTGATTGTTTAGCAATCTAAGTTCGCTTAGCCAATTTTTAATCAATTTGTCATGTTCTCCGAGGCTTGGCATTTGCCGCCTAAGATCCTTCATAAAACGAAGAGTAAATAATATTTCTTTAGGAATTTGTTCTAATTCATTTTTATGGCTTAGCCAACTGCTAATACTCGGTAAATTACTGCGGTAATCTGCTGAGCTCAAGGGTTTATTTTTATTAATTCTTAAAAATTCCTTTACGCTTACACCTCCAATTATACCTGCTTGATTCAATATCGCTAAATCTTCTTGAAGGGAGCGTATTTCTTTTTGCGCATGGTGCTCTTTTTGGCCTAAGGCACTAGTTTCATTTTCAAGTGTCAACCAATTTTTTTTAAGGCTTTTGATAAATGCGCTAGAGGAATAGTTGGCGGTAGTTATTACGCTCAAGTCACCCAAACCTTTGGCTTCAAGTTTCTGCTGAATCACTTCTAATGCGGCGCGCTTATCTGAAACCACTAATGCTTTATTTTGCATAAGCAGTAATTTTCCAATTACATTACAAATGATTTGCGATTTTCCAGTACCTGGAGGGCCTTGAACAACACAATTGTCACTTTCTAATTTTTCAAAGACATCAAATTGCTTTTGATCGTAGGGAAATAATGCTTCGCCAGGCAAGGCTAATGGGAAGGAATCCCGCTTGGTTTCTTCCCCAAAAAGTTCTAATAAGGGATTCGACCCCTCATTTTTTTCAATGATTTTTTCTAATTCACCCATTAAGGCTAAACGATGGTGGTGGAAGTTCCCAATATATTCTATTGTAGTATCAAGGTCCTCAAATCCAAGTTCATTGAGCAAGGAAATAAATTCAGACGGATTTTCTACTCTTGTTGGAATGTTAGTTGTTGGAAATTCTTTTTGTAGTTGGTATACCAAAAATGGATTGATCATCAACTCATCTGGTAATTCAAGCAAGGTGACGGTTTTTGTTATCCTGTTCACCTTAATACTCAAAGGAAGTATAAAAATAGGGGATTTTACAAGCTTCTTTTGATACTCGAAGTGTAATACACCTCGACTTTGACACAAAGGGAAAATGCCTTTTTCTTTTTCAATTTTATTGGCTTCGCTGATTATTTTCTCGAGTTCGTTCGTTAATTCATGCTTCCCAAGCGGCAATTGAATACAATGCTTATCCTTAAGATTCACCAAAATATCGTCTCCTCTGAAGGTGCTAAGTTCAAGGAGTAATTCTTGCAACTGTCCAATAAAACTATTCCCTTCCATGGGGTAAAGATAAGCCTATTCTTTTTTTTTTATTAATGATAAATTAAAGTAATTTTACAATAAACCAAATAGTTCAATATGACTCGACTTCTCTCTTTCGCGCTAGGATTAATGCTTGTTGCTCAGTTTAATGCTCAAATTACAGTATCTGTCGCTGATTTTGCTTCTGCCGCAGATACGGTAAGAATCAGTCAAGCTGATGGTGCAGGGTTGGATTTTACGTCTACTGGTGCCAATTTCAATTGGGATTATAGCAGCTTAGTAGCGAATTCCCAGTATCTGAAAGAATTTAATCCCATTGGTTTTGCTTCCATTTTAGTGTTTACCACCTACGGCCCTCTTGCACCGACTAAATACAGGGCCACTTATTTTAATCCCACCAATGATTTACCTCTAGATCAGCTATCCCAATTTCTCCCAGTTTCCTTGAGTGATTTGAACCAGTACACCAAGCGCATGGCGGATTCCATCACCTCTCTTGGATATTCCATAGCCGTGAATGGTCAAGGTGTGCCTTTTAAATCGGATACCATTGAAACCAGGTATAAATTGCCATTAAATTACAATGACAGCCATTACTCTCGCGGCTATACTTTCATTGACCTCAATCCCGTAATTGATTTTAAAATCAAGCAATATCGCCAAAGACTAACAACAGTAGATGGCTATGGCACCCTAATTACCCCTAAAGGTACTTTTCCCGTGCTTCGTTTACGACATGATATTAGCGAAATAGATTCCATTTACCAAACTTTTTTCGGTCCAGGCACTTGGTTCGGCACACCGCCCATTCAACGTACAGAATACGAATGGTGGGGAAACAATGAATTGGAGTGGCTGCTAAAAGTAACTGAAACCAATGGGAACATCACCGCAGTGGAATACCAGGAGGATTATTTAGGCTTAGATGCAGGGATTGACCAGCTCGATGCTAGCCTTGTTGTTTTTCCAAATCCTGTTCATGATTATTTATCTATAGAAAGCGATAACAGTATTTCTAGTGCTGCAATAGTAGACGTAAATGGGCAAATTGTTATGACAGTTACCCCCGATCAACTTTTGAATAAATACATCAATGTATCATCCCTTAGTCAAGGATGTTATTTTCTAAAACTTACCTTTGGGGATTCTTCACGAATAATTAAGGTGATTAAGAACTAATTTTCGTAATTTTATCCAGGCAAATCGGTTTATCGCTGTTTCGTGTAAGCGGAAGAGAGGAAAGTCCGGGCAGTGTAGAGCATCGTACTTCCTAACGGGAAGGTCTAAAGAGTTAACGCTTTTTAGAACAGAAAGTGCCGCAGAAAGGAAAACTACCTTCTTTTGAAGGAAAAGATGAAAAGGTGGGGTAAGAGCCCACCGCATGTTTGGTGACAAATATGGCAAGGTAAACCTTACGAACTGAAAGACCATGTATACCGAGGCTTGAGAGCTGCTCGCTCGATCTCGGAGGGTAGGTTGATAGATCTCAATTGTGAAGTTGAGGCTAGAGAAATGATAGACAGCTAACTCTTTTTTAGAGGAAGTGAACAGAACCCGGCTTACGATTTGCCTTTTTTTATTTTCATAAAATGATGCATACATATATCGCTCAATTAAGGTCTGAGCTTGAACTGCAACAAAACAAGGCGAAAGCAGCAAGCATGGAAGCATACATGAAGGGCTTGTTTGATTTTTATGGTGTTTCAAGTGTTCCTAGAAAGTCAATATATAAAACATGGAAATCTAATCTGAAATCCCCTCTAACTGAAGAATTTAAATGGCAGTTAATTCGAGAATTATGGGAAAAAGAGCAAAGAGAATACCAATACATTGCGGTTGATTGGATGAATTCATGGCCGGTCTCGGCATACAAGCAAGGCGATATAGAAGAATTAAAGTTTTTAATTTCAAACAAATCATGGTGGGATACAGTGGATTTAATTGCTTCTAATTATTTGGGGAAATATGCCCTGAAATTTCCGGAAATGATGGATCAAGTTATAATGGAATGGCAAGATGAGAAATCAATTTGGCTTCATCGTTCTTGCATAATTTATCAGTTAAAATATAAAAATACCACCAATCTTGAAAGATTATCTTATTTAATAGGGGTGTATAAATCCAACAATGCATTTTTCATTCAAAAGTCAATTGGATGGTCACTGCGAGAGGTTTCTAAATGGAATCCTGAATGGGTTAAAACTATAGTAGAGAATAAACAGTTAGCTGGATTAGCGAAACGTGAAGCGATGAAATACATCGCAAAAAAGTGACAAATTTTCACGGAATATTTAGTAGTATCTCTTTTATTTATAAATTTACTCTTGAAATTATTGTATGACGCGTCTTTTTATTCTCTTTTCCTTTATTTTAATAGCTTCAAATAGTTTCTCCCAATTAATACCTTCCAATGGTGTAGCCGAATCTAAAGCTAATTATTATGCCTTGCAGCATGTAAATGTTTACGTTTCTGCCTATGAGTTCATTGAAAATGCAACCGTATTAATTAAGGGTGATAAAATTGAAAAAATCGCAAAATTCATCTTGCTACCAGATGCTTGTGTGGAAATTGATATGGAAGGCCAAACCATTGTCCCTGCATTTATTGAACTTTATTCGAATATCGCACTCCCCATACCTACAAATGAATCAGTTGGGAATCAACCGCAATTGGAGACGAGTAAGAAAGGAGCATATTATTGGAATGAATCAATTCATCCAGAGCTTGATGCATCAAGTTTGTTTAAAATTGACGCAAAAGCAAATGAGAACTTAATTAATATGGGTTTTGGATTTGCGCTAACGCACGTTCAAGATGGCATTGTAAGAGGTTCTGGAGCCTTAATATCTTTAGGAAATGAAGATGTAAATAAACAATTGATAGAAAGTAATGCTGGTCTTTTTTATTCTTTTTCAAAGGGAATTTCTAACCAAACATATCCATCGTCACAAATGGGATCGATTGCTTTACTTCGGCAAAGCTTGTATGATTTGATTTATTATCAACAGAATAATGCAAATAATGATAATTCAATTTCAATGGATGCTTGGTCAGCTAAACTGAAGAGCCCTTCTTTCTTTAAGGTTGATGATAAGTGGGAAATTCTTCGTGCCAATAAAATTGCGCAAGAGTTCGGGTTGAATTTTATCTATGTCGCTTCAGGAAACGAATACGCAAACGTGAACTATTTAAAGAAAATTAACCCAAAACTAATCGTTCCAATTAATTTTCCATTGGCCTATAATGTGCAAGATCCTTATTTAGCTCGGCAAATTCCTTTAAGTGAATTGAAACATTGGGAATTAGCTCCTTATAATGCTAAATCGCTTAAAGAAAATGGCTTAACGGTTGCCTTAAGCTCTGATGGCATAACAGTACCGGCAACGTTTTGGAAAAATATTAGGAAGCAAATAGAAATTGGCTTGAGTGTTGAGCAAATTTTGGAATCCTTAACGGATATTCCAGCTAAAATGATAGGTAAAGAAACCTTAATGGGGTCTTTAGATGAAGGGAAGTTGGCAAGCTTTAATGTATTTGAGGGAAATCCATTTACGGTTGATGCTCCCATATTAGAAGCATGGCATTTGGGGGAAAGAATGGTGCTAAAAACAGCTCAAAAATTGAATGCACTAGGCCATTTTTCACTCATAATTAATGGAACTAATTTTCAGCTGGATATTTCAGGAACAAAAGATAAACCAACGGGTAAGGTATATTATACGGAAGAAAAAATTGAAAAAAAGAAGAAAATAATAGACACTATTTCTTCGATCGTAGATATTACAATAAATCAAGCCGATATTTCAATGTCATTTCAATTTTCAAATCAATTGGGGGGATATCAGCTGCATGGTAAGCTCAAAAGAGATGGAGATATTCTTGAAGGAGACCTCCTTCAGCCAGATGGAAATTGGGGAGCGTGGGCTGCAATTAGAAAACCATTCTCGGCTCCTAAACCTAGTTCGGATAAGGAAAAGAAAATTAGCACCCCGGATCCGCAAAGCTGGATGCCAAATTTGGCTTATGGGCAACTTTCATCCTCTTCTGATACTTCAATAGTTTTTAAAAATACAACAGTTTGGACAAATGAAGAAGATGGTGTAATTGAGAATGCTTGGGTTGTCTGTTTTGGAGGAAAAATAATTGCGGTTTCTAAGGATGCTGTTCCAATACCACCGAATGCCATTATTATTGACGGTCAAGGGATGCACCTTACCTCTGGAATTATTGATGAGCACTCTCATATTGCTATCTCAAAAGGGGTTAATGAAGGTGGGCAAACTATTTCAGCTGAGGTAAGTATTTCAGACGTTGTAAATCCTGACGATATTAATATCTATCGCCAGTTAGCGGGTGGGGTAACCGCAGCTCAATTGCTTCATGGATCTGCTAATACAATTGGTGGACAATCGGCTTTAATAAAATTAAAATGGGGAGCCTCTCCAGATGAAATGATTATTCCAAACGCTCCAAAATTTATTAAATGTGCGCTAGGCGAAAACGTAAAACAATCCAATTGGGGAGATTATAATACGGTTCGCTTTCCCCAAACACGAATGGGGGTTGAACAAGTATTCTACGATGGATTTAAAAGGGCTCAAGCCTATAAAAAGGAATGGAACGACTTTAATTTGAGTGTGAAAAATGATAAGTCCATTGCGCCAAGAAAAGATTTAGAATTAGAAATCTTGTGTGAAATTTTGGACGGGGAACGAAAAATTACCTGTCACTCTTATGTGCAATCTGAAATAAATATGCTCATGAAAGTAGCCGATTCAATGGGCTTTACGGTAAATACGTTTACGCATATTTTAGAAGGGTATAAAGTAGCCGATAAAATGAAAGAGCATGGGGTTGGGGCATCTACATTTTCTGATTGGTGGGCGTACAAGTTTGAAGTAAATGAGGCTATTCCTTACAATGCTGCACTCATGAACCAACAAGGCCTTGTTGTGGCAATAAATTCGGATGATGCAGAAATGGGTAGACGTTTAAATCAAGAAGCAGCAAAAAGCGTTAAGTACGGTGGAATGTCTGAAATGGATGCGTGGAAGTTAGTCACGCTAAATCCAGCCAAATTATTGCACTTAGATGATAGAATGGGAAGTATTCGCGTTGGAAAGGATGCCGATTTAGTATTATGGAGCGACAATCCATTAAGTATTAACGCTATTGTTCAAATGACGCTTATAGATGGTCGAATTTTATTTAGTTTAGAACAGGACAAAGTCTTGCAATCACGTAATAAATTAGAGCGAGCTCGGCTAACGTCACTTATGCTTTCTCAAAATCAAAATAATGTAGAGACTCAAAAGTTAAAACCGAATCAACACCGCCATTTCCATTGTAATACCATTGGTGAAGAAGGTAGTGAATTAGAAAATGCCCACTGATATGAAAAGAAGTATTGTCATTTTTATGTTTGCCTTTAGTCTTTGTTTATGCTGCTTTGGACAAAAAACGCTTTTGATAAATGGTTATCTGCACGTTGGCAACGGAGAGGTAATGCCAACATCTGAAATTGGCATCATTAAGGGAAAAATCGTTTCAATAAAAAATGCAATGACTTCAACCTATGATCCGAGTGATTGGGATACCGTTATTAATATTGAGGGACAGCATGTTTACCCTGGATTTGTAGCGCCAAACTCTACATTGGGCCTCACAGAAATTGATGCGGTAAGAGCAACAAGGGATTTTCAGGATGTCGGTGAATTTAATCCTCATGTCCGCACTCAAATTGCTTTTAATGTTGAATCAAATGTTATCGAAACAGTTCTTTCGAATGGTGTCTTGTTTTCCCAAGCAACTCCAAGGGGTGGTGCGATATCAGGCACATCATCTGTGATGTTTTTAGCGGGTTGGAATTGGGAAGATGCCACCGTATTGAAAGACGACGGAATTCATGTGAATTGGCCCTCTGCTACAAGTGGAGGTGGCTGGTGGGCAGAACCCGCGCCTAAATCAATCAACAAAGACTACGCAAATCAAAAAGCAAGTATGGAGGATTTCTTTAAAATAGCGCTCGCTTATTCGGATAGAAAAAATGAGGTCTTCGATCAGCGATTAGAGGCCATGAGACTATGCTTTAAGGGTAATAAAAGGGTGTTTTTTCATGCCGACGAAATGCAACAATTACTCGATATAATAGAGTTTTGTGAAAAATATACAATTAATTTCCCCGTAATTGTTGGAGGGCATGACGCTTATTTATTGGGTGCAAGGTTAAAAGATTCACGTATTCCTGTTATGTTGGAACGGGTTCATCGTTTGCCCGAATTAGAGGACGAACCAGTTGACCTCCCGTATAAACTTCCCTTTCTTCTTAATCAACAAGGGATATTATTTTGTTTACAAAACCAAGGTGATATGGAGGCTATGAATGCTAGGAACCTTCCGTTTCAGGCAGGAACTGCTATGGCTTACGGTTTGTCTGAAGAAGAAGCGATCAAGCTCGGTAATGACACGATCTTTGGTCTGGCGTCCTATTTCTATGCGCGTGACGTGGGCCGCATCACGCGGGTGCAGGAAGCGCTGGAGTACGGGATGGTCGGCGTGAACACCGGGCTGATCTCCAACGAAATGGCACCGTTTGGCGGGGTCAAGCAATCAGGCCTTGGGCGCGAAGGGTCGCACCACGGGATCGAAGATTACATGGAACTGAAATACATCTGCCTTTCGATCTGACGGGCAGCGCATCAGGGGC
>ENA-UOYL01000420-UOYL01000420.1-marine-metagenome-genome-assembly--contig:-NODE-420-length-15187-cov-4.191860_pt1 | contig 15187 bp, 5 predicted proteins | sample MGYA00238173_ERZ767189 | MGnify/ENA primary metagenome ERZ767189 (study PRJEB28943, sample SAMN06267163) | marine metagenome | isolation source: Columbia River Estuary | place: USA:Columbia River Estuary... | reverse complement strand
CCTCCCGCTAAGGTTGTACAAGTACTGGAATTGTTCATGGTTCCAAGGGTCACATTGAAGATTTCTTCATCGAAGGTGTATAAAGCAGCACTTGGGCAATAGCCACTAACAGGCGAAGACGCAGCAGTTGTAATAACAGGTGTTCCAGCAATACCGATGTTAATTGCATTGGATGGTGCACTCGAGCAAGTACCATCGTTAAGCACGACAGTGTAGGTAGTTGGTACTGTTAAAGGCAAAGTAGTTACGGAGGCTGCAGTTGAATTTCCTGCAACAGCTGGTGTCCAAGTGTAGTTGTAAGAAGCACCACCTGTAATGTTGATCAGGTAGTCTTCGGTTTCACCCCAACTTTGAATGGTACAAGGACCAATGGCATTACCACTGGTATTTTCTTGGTTAACAATTCGCATTCTCGTTAAGCCATTGAGGGCTGAAGATGGAATAATTAAACTCACTGTAGCTGCCGTAGCAGGAACACAGTTCAAATTGGCTAAAGCACCATTTGAGTATACCTTCTCTCCAGCATCAATAAAGTCGCCATCTTGGTTTAAGTCTACGAAAATAGCCAAACCACTGGTGTAATTGAAAGTTCCACAAGACCCGATGGTTACAGAACCTGTTGTGGTTGCACCAGCAGCGATATTCGGTGCCGCAGGAGCACCTGGTCCTGAGGTATAGTTAGAATATTTCTCCAAGATAGATCCCGGACCACCCGCTAAGGTAAGGCAAGTACTAGAATTGTTTAAGGTTCCTAAAGTTACGTTAAATATTTCTTCATCGAAAGTGTAGTTAGCACCACTAGCACAATAAGTGCCTCCCGCTTGTACCGTAATGGCCGAAGTGGCGCCAGAACAGATAAAAGGTGCTGGAGCAGCAATAATTGGTGCAATAGGAATGGCCTGAACAGAAATATTAACCGTGGCTGAAGCGCCGCATTGCAGAACGCCCACTCCATTATCAATGGCTGAGCAAGTTATAGTGGGCTGCACACCAAGGGTGGCCGCAGAGAAATAAACCGTACTTGCACTTGTTCCTGCTATGTATGGTGAAGTAAGGGCTGCATCATTAAACAATGAAGTTGCTGGGCTCCATGTAAAGGTGTTGTAACTGCTTCCTCCTGTGGTTGCCGTTAAGGGATATGATCCATTTTGACAAGCATTGAAGCTCGGTGTAATACCAAAGGCAGGTGCTGGATTGCTAGTTACTGTTATTGGGCTTGCTGGTGTTTGACAACCAGAGGCACTATCGGTAACTGTTACATAAAATGTGGTCGTTGCACCTACTAAAGAGTTGTACGTATTGGTGGTATTGCTCTGAAGTGGAGTCGTGGCTGTTGGACTCGCATACCAGTTGTATAATTCGCCGCTAAAATTATTGACATCATTCGCTGTTGCTGTTGGTATTTGAAGTCCACAATGTACACTGTTCACAACAGTAGGCGCAAAAATGATAGGAAGAAAAGTAACTGTATTCGTCGTTCCTGTATTGACGCAGCCTGAGATAGGTTCTGTAACCGTAACGGTATAGTTGGCGGTAACAGGAGAACCAGTTGAATTGGTATTGGTAAAGCTTCCGCTTGCTGTAGTGATAGGGGGAACAGTATTCCATACATAATTATAAGGCAAGGTAGGTGCACCTTGTATGCTAATGCTGTAATCCTCTGTTTCTCCTGAACCCATGTTAAGACAAGCGTCATTGGCTCCGTTGACATTATTAAATCCTCTGGTTCGGATTCTCATTTTCGTTAATCCAGCCACTGCTGTATTTGGCACAGTAATATTGATGCTAACGGTTGAATTCGATAGGACATTAACACCTACTTGCTGCCATTCGGTGGCGCTCAATACACCATCTCTATTAAAGTCTACCCACACGGAAACAATGGCACTGGTGTATGTTCCAGGAGGGCCCATGGTGATCGTTAAAGGATAGGTTTGTCCGATATTTACGGAAGTAGATAAATTGTATAAGGTATAATAAGGTGCTGCAGTTGGATTACTTGCCGACGAATTGTTGTTTAGGGTGTTAAATAAAACGTTGTTTATAAAAGTACCTGTTCCACCTGAATTACTGACTGTGCAATAGCCATTCGGTAAGGTTTGAGGTCCTGTAACAAAACTCGAGGCTGTTAATGTGACGTTTGAGTTATTACAAACGGCATTCGGTGTTGCTGTTACGCTTGTGATGGTTGGCAGTGGATTAACCGTCGTGGTTACTGTTGCAGTAGCTGTACACACACCATTGGTTCCTGTAACGGTATAGACGTAGGTGCCTGCTGCAATTGGTGTGATACTCTGAGGTGCACCGCTTAATGGACCATTGAAACCAGAGCCAACATAATTGTTAGCATCCCATGAATAGGTATATGCTGGGTTAGCAATAGAGGAGGCATTTACACTGAAGGAATTACCCACGCAAAACGAATTGGTGGCACCGGGTGTTACAGCAATAGGGTCAGGGTTAACAACATTCGCCGTAATCGCTGTTGTTGCACTTAAACAGCCATTGGTTCCCATTTCCGATACGTAATAGGTATTTGTGGAACTAATAGCAGTTTGGAATGTGGGGCTTCCAACTAGTTGGTTGGCGTATTGTATGTATAAGTTATCAATTTTAGCCAACATATTAATGAGTCCAGTTCTACCAGCAATGGCATGTTGCCAAGTGGCCTTGTTGGCTGGCAAATAAGCGCCAGGCAGTGCTACAGCATTAAAAATAACAGTGGTACCAACGGTAAGGGTTAATTTTCCGGTGTTATCGATCAAAATGGATACATGGTTTGTATCATTAACCCAAGAGATGTCGGATGAATAAGCGAGTACGCCCAAACTTGTCGCATTAAAAGAGGTAGCGGTATTGTTATATAGAAGGTAAATTCCTTGTCCATTTGGCATGGCTCCATAAGCATCAAAACTTATTTTAATTTTACTTCCTGATCCCATTTCTTGAGGCGGTATGGTAGCCGAAGGGTTCACGTCATCGCCAAAGCTATAACTGAATCCGTCTGCCCCGGTTGAGGTAATGACATCGAAATCTACCATGTAAGCATTGGCGTTTACACCGGCAGAGACCAATATTCCGCCAATTGCATTATTGGCTTGGTTAAAGAGTTGAAGTTCTCCAGGATGGTTGATAAGGTTGGCACTTCCTGTTAGGGTAGCTCCAACACCAATGGTTGTGGCACTGAAATTATTCTGATAGAACATGGTGTAAGGACCTAATGGTGGAGCCTGCAATATATTTCCATTCGTACTGCTATTGTACCAATAATAACTACCTGATCCATTAGCACCGGATGTGGAGGCTACTGAGGCACCTGGAACTGCAAGTCCGCACTGGGTACTGTTAGTGGATGTAGGTGCAGAAGGTAATGGGTTCACTGTTACGGTTGTAGGATTTGAATTTATTGGACATCCAGCCGATAATACTGTGGCGGTATACGAATCTGTTTGAGTTGGAGATAGCGCTAAAGGATTTCCGGTTCCAATTAAGCCTGTAGCCGCACCATTCCAAGTTACAGAAGTTATCGCGGGAGCACCACCACCACCATTGAAGGCGCTGGTAATATTAATCATGTAATCTTCGAATTCACCGTAACCAAAAGTGTTGATGTATACGGCAGAAGGAGTCCCTTCATGACAAAATATGCGCATTCGGGTTAAACCAGCATAAGCACTGGCAGGAATGGTGAATACACCAGTTTCTGTGTGTGCACCTGGAGTAGTTGCAGCAGCTACATACATACATTCTCCTAAATCTGTAAAAACACCGTTGCGATTGAGGTCTAAATAGATGCGCATATGGTTACCGAAGGTACCAGTTAATATGCTCGACAAGGAAAAGCTGTAGGTTTGTCCCGCAGTCATGGCATAGGGTCCAAAGGCCGTAAAATTAGAATAGCTTCCCGCAGTACCTGTTGCTGTTCCAATGGTTCCTGTTAAGGAATTGTATGGGGTGGTGTTATCTATGATCATGGTAGCTCCTTGAAAGATCTGAACTGTTCCTAAGTCTTCGTCAGTAAGTGGCACAGTAACGATAGGAGTTGGATAATTAACAGGGGCATTTGTAGAAAATAGATTTACTGTCAAGCTTGAGTTTGTTCCTGCACAAACAGGGGAGGCGCCATTGAATGCAAAGGCATTCACACCAGTAAGGGGCTCGTCAGCGTAGCTGGTGCCTGGCAAAATGGTAGTAATGGTCGCAGAATTAACAGCATTTATATTCCAAGTAACGGTGGCATTGCTTGGAGAAGCTACTGGTATGGTTGCTGTCCAACTATTGCCTGCTGTATTTACCATGGCAATTGGAACTTGTCCCACGCCATTAAAGGAATAGTTGAGGGTTGCACTTGTGATAGTACCAACTCCGGTTGAAATATTGGCCGTTATGGCACGGGATGATGCAACACACTGGTTGATGAGAGTGGGTACAGAAGAAAGGATAGAAACGGAGGGAGCTGGGGTGCTGCCGGAAAATTCATCTGCCCCAATGTCATAAGACGTTCCGGTACCGCTGTAGCCAACGTTGGTGGCGCGGATGTCGTTATCAAAATCTACGCTAAAATCATTCGTTAGCGGTTGTCCCCCACTTTCTATTTGGCTAGACACGCTTGGGTCTATGTGTAGATAGCCTGAGTTTGTATACAGTGTTGAGGTATATGTTGGTGCCGTGGAAATCGAGGATTGATCGCTGCCCGTAATGGCCGTCATGTTAGCTACCGTTGACCCTGTCAATGTACCATTGTAATAGGTTACGTTGCTAGTTCCTATTGTACCTAAATACCAATTGTTGTTATTAGAATTGGGTGAGTAGATGGTTCCTGTCAACGAGTTCAATTGAACCCCGATGGTTAATCCAGCTCCGGTGGCAACAGATGTATTGTGGATAATATTGTTTTTAGCATCGGTGACACCAACTCCTGATTGCGTAGAATAAATTCCGGTCGTACTAAAGTTTGCACCTGTTGACGTGGCATTCAGATAAATCGTATTGTTGTATAACTTAACGTTACTACTCGATGATAAAAATACACCGATAAGAGCAGGTGTAGGCATGGTAGTAGTTAAGGCGCCACTAGCGGTTAAATTTCCAATGTAGTTGTTGTGTATTCGGTAATTGGCGGCACTGAGTGCATAAATACCATAAACTTTACCCGTAGTTCCATTGGAATTTAGGTTGGCTATTTTATTGTTATAAAATTCATAGTAAGGTGATGTGGTAGAAGCGAAAGCATAATAGCCCATCACTGAGGAAGTCAAGCCATTAGAGGTTAAATTCTGAATGGTATTTCCATAAATTTTAACGGGTTGGTTGGGGGAGGCCAAAGAACTAGTGTAAAAGGCATATTGAGCCGAGTTGGTAGTTATATTTGAAACGGTATTATTGTAGATTTGGCTTCCAGTGGATGTTCCTCCATCACCTAAGTAACCGCCAAAAATGCCGTACCAAGTACCCGTAGAGGGATAGGAAATGTTGGAAATGGTATTATTGAATATATTTTTTCTAGGGTAAGGAGAGGCCGACCCATCTGAGTTATAGATACCGTAGAAAATTCCCGTACCCGCAGTGGTAGCAGTTATGTTGCTAAAGTTATTGTTAGAAATGGTTTGGGTTGAACTCCCTAGTGATGATGATCCTGCATAATAGCAATAGAAAGACCCTGCTGCTGCCGCCCCTCTTGAATAGCCCGTAGTGATTTGATTTCCATTGGCATTTAATGCCACTTGCGTACTACTTAGATTATAAATGAGGTAAATAACACCGCTTGCGTTGGTCGTAATATTGTTCCAGTTATTTGAATTGATATTTAAATTGGCGACTCCAACGGAATTATAGATGTAGTACAAGGTAGTGGTACTCAATGTAGTGAAATTGATGCCGCTAAATGTGTTGTTGTTCAAGTTGGCAGTGGCCGCTAATGAGCCACCAGAATTTCTGATGTAATACGATATTCCTGCTTGTGCAGCGGCCAAATTATAATTTTGGCTTAAGCTATTATTAGTGATATTAATGGTTCCTGTTACAGCACCTGTATTGTAAATTAAATAGTCTGTTCCTGTAGTTCTTCTTGTAGAATTACTTGTAAAAATGTTATTATTAATATTTAAATTCGAGGCTGAACCGGTGTTGTAAATACCATACCATATTGAGGTCGTAGCTAAATCATTCGTACAGTTCGTAATAGTATTATTATTTATATTAATGGTATTGCCAACGCCATTTGCACCGGCAGAACATTCAATAGCTGAAACTTGAGATGTCGTTACAGCACTTTTTAAGGTAATCGTGTTGTTGTTGATGGTCTGGCTAGCTCCTGTTGAACTTAAATTGGAGAAAATACCTCTCAAGGTACTTGAGTGGTTGACACCTGAACCATTGTTATTATTGAGGGTATTGTAGGACACATTAATCCCCCACTCATCTTTTACAAAAATTCCAGTGGAAGGATTGGTAGCAGCTGCGGCGCCACCAAAATTCAAAATAGTATTTCCTGTAGCTGATGAAGATCCTCCAACATCATTTCCTGTATTCGCAAAGCTGTAAGGTGCAACATCAGGAAAACCAATAAATGTAATGCCGACATTACAATTTTGAATGGTATTAGAATAAAACTTATTGTAAGAATTCGAACCACTTGCAGAGGTGGCCACAACGGCAGCAGAGGCAGAGAGGTTGTATAAGCTATTGAGAATATTGATACCGATAGACCCGGTATGTCCTAAGTTGTTCCAGTTGCCATTCTGAATTCTATTTAAGGTAATGACACAATTTTTAATGGTATTGTTTTGACATCCGTCAGAAGCGCTTGCCAAATAAAGACCAAAGCCAAATTCCATCACCGTAGTTGTGGTGGTATTCGCAACATTTTCTGCTAGGTCAATGCCATCAATTGTGACATAATCACTTCCTGCTAAAACAAACATACCATCGGCCGTAACCTCAGGTGTAGCCACTGTCCCTACATAAGATACGATAACTGGGTTAGCACCGACACCAATTTTCTGTATCACAATCGGATTGGCTGCTGTTCCAGTAGCTGTTACGGTGATTTTTCCCGTCAAGTTTTCAGTATATCCAGCAGGGACATTTAAGGTTACCCCACCAGCACCTACACCTTGTAAGTTCAGATCAGTAACAAAAGCACTGATACTTGGATAATCTGCAGGAATGGTTTTAATACCACTCAATTGAGCAAAAACAGTTTGGGATAAACCTAAGAAAAGTACAACAATAGAGACTTTAACGAATGAAACGTAGATATTTTTCATAGAGCGGAAATAAATTATTTATGGTTTGATTACTTTGAGGGTGTAAAGTTAAAGAAAATTTAATCTTTTGACAATATTAAAATGTTATCGACCCTAATGAAATGGGTTTAATTCATAGCCACATCAGTTTACTTCAATAAAAAAGGGGCTCTAAGCCCCTTTTAAATTATAAACAGCTGATTTTTAGTTTTTAACAATTCTAAAATAGCTTGTATTTTGAGGTGTTCGAAGCTTAAGTACATAAATACCATCTGCTTGAAAACGCAGGTCTATGGTCGCCAAATTGTCATTTGGTTTTGAGCTGTATACCACTGCGCCTTTAAGGTCAAGAATTTCTAGAAACGTTATTTCCATTTCGGAAAACACGTTAAAAATCCCACTCGAAGGATTCGGATAAACGTTAATTATGGGTAGTACTGCATCGCTCAATCCATTTACTTCGATAGGCTCACAAGTGGAGGTATCAGCGCCACAATTGTTACTCACTACCACGGCATAAGAACCAGAGCTGGTCGGTGTAAAAGTAGCTGCGTTTTGGAATGGGATAGAGGTATTCGTCGCGCAATCTATCCAGCTGTAGTTACTTACATTGCTTGCAGTAGCTGTAAAAGTACCGCCGTTCAAGGTAACGTTTAGGTTTGACGGTAAGGCATCAATAACTAAGTTTAAGGTTGCTGTGGAATCGCATCCGTACTGCGTCGTTCCATTAAAGGTGTAACTGCCGCTTTGCGTGTAGGTTTGTCCATTCCATGTGTATGTTTCACAGGCGGTTTGCTGCGTACTTGGCCCTGTAACGGGTTGATGAATGGTAAGGTTTAAATACAATACGGAGTCACAACCAGCCCCGGATGGAACGGTTTGGGTATAGGTGCCACTTTGGGTGTAGTTTTGTCCGTACCACGAGTAAGAAGCACAAGCACTTTGATTGATGGTAGCATTGGGTGCGTTGTTGATGACCAAACTGCCATTGGTGTTGCTAGTGCCGTTCCAAGCGCCATTAATGCCTGCATAAAAATACGGACAACCTGCGCCCAACGAATAGCGGTAGGTATAATAGTAGGTTCCTGCAGGCTGTAACTGACCAACAGAAGCCATGTACTCATCGTTATTTCCTTGTTGAACATTAAAGGTGGCCGCAGACCATGCGCTAAGAGGCCAAGTACTTGGGTCGGTATTCGATGCGTTAAGGCCAGCTTGAGCAACAACACCCGCTGCCTGACCTGGACCATTCGTTACGCCGGCTACGTAGATCTGACCATAAATGGTATGGCTTTGTCCTAAACAAATGTTTCCTGATGCTGGAAACTGAAGATTAGCCCAATTGATTGAATTGGTCGTTAAGGTCATTTGGTCTGTGTTGGTGCATCCATTTCCGTCGCTTACCGAAAGGGTGTAGGTGCTATTGGTCAATGCTACAAATGGAACGCCATTTTGAACACTGTTATTCCAAGAATAGGTGTAAGGCGCAGCGCCGTTAGTTGCAGCCCCACTTAATGTTACATTTCCTCCCACACAAGTAGTGATGTCTAGACCAGCATTGGCTGTTGGATTAGCATTAACGGTAACGCTTGCAGTGGCCAAACAACCATTGCTGTTGGTGTAGGTGACCACTGACGTTCCAGCTGACGTTCCAGTCACTAATCCGGTACCTGATATGCCGGCTATTGCAACACTTGCCGACGACCATGCATTGTTAGCCGCTGCAGTGCCACTACCAGTGAGTTGTAAAGTTCCGCCAGAGCAAACCGCCGTTCCTCCACTTATCGTTGGATTCGGATTGACCGCTACTGAAAGCTGTGCCGTGGTAGCACATTGTCCTGCCGATGGCGTAAAGGTGTAAGTAGTGGTTTGAGTATTGTTTATGGCCGGCGACCAAGTTCCCTGAATACTATTATTTGACGTGCTTGGTAAAACAATCGCCCCACCAGTACAAACCGCAGCAACAGGATTAAACGTAGGAGCAGTAGGATTGCTTACAGTGATAGTGCTAGTAGCCGAACAGCCTAAGTTATTGGTATAGGTGATGATCGCAGTTCCAAAGCTAAGGGCAGAAACCAATCCTGTAGTTGATACGGTGGCAACTGCTGGATTACTCGAAGTCCAAGCATTACTGACTGCTGCTATTCCTGAACCAGTCAGTTGAGAGGTCGCGTTGGGACAAATTACGGTATTGCCACTTACGATTGGATTGGCATTAACGGTGAGAGTCATTTGATCCGTTCCAATACAACCATTTAAATCTGTTCCAGTTACGGTGTATGTGGCAGTAGTCAATGGATTAAAAGCAAGGTTATTGGTAACACCATTGTTCCAAGTATAACTCACTCCACCGGAGCCTGTTAAGGTGGCGGGTTGACCTGAACAAATCGAAATATCCAGTCCTGCGTTAATGGCAGGGGGAGAATATACTGTCACTGTACTGTTGTTTGTTCCTACTCCATTTAGGGTGTAGGTAACAGAGTAAGTAGTTGTTGTCAGCGGTGAAACCGTGATACTTTGTGTCGTTTGTCCACCTGGGCTCCATAGGTACGTGCCGCCCAAAGTAGAGGGTGTTGCCGTTAGAGTTGTTGATGCACCAGGACATATTGATGCACTGTTTATGCTTACTGTTGGGGCTGGTGGTGGAGGAGGAATCGTCAAACAAACGGTGAAAGATCCGGCAATGTCATAGGTCACGTTAGTGAATAATCGAAAACGGTAAACCGTATTAGGTGTTAGTCCTGAAGCCACTGTTGGATTGGGTGCAGATGTATTCCAATCGCAATTTCCAACCACGCCCCCTAAAGAAATTCCTGGTGCCAAGGTGCCACAAGCGGTAAACATTTCGATACCAATCCATGATGCTGTTCCTAAATTGACAGTAATGTTAACGGAAGTATTTGGCCCGCTGTTAAACGTGTACCAAACATCATTGATGCTTCCCGGGTCACAACTTGGGTCCAGAATAGGATCCTCCGTTGCGCCGCTGGTAGTACCACTCGTTAATAAACAACTTGTGTTTACCGCTAAGATAGTCGCATTGGCACAATTATTATTTGCAGGTGCAGGTGCAGCAGAAGTTACTTTCATTCTAATATTTGAGCAAATCAAATTACTTAAGCATGAATATTCGTGCAAGTGTATTTGAACTTGACCCGTATAGGTGGCTGTCCAGGAAACATAGCTTTGGGTGCCACAATAATCATCGCTGTAAGCAATAAGCGCTCCTGTATTTGTACGTAAGGTTAATTCCGAGTCAAAAGTAATGGTAGAGCCATTAGCAGCACAGGTCGAAAATTCGTATAAATTACCAGCAGTTACATTGACTAAAGCGTATTCACCGGCAAAGTTGCAACTACTGATATCTGTCCATGCGGGAGTGGGTGTCACAGACAAAGATGGATACAGTGCCGTGGCCGTGCACTGAGCGCCAGCATAAATAGATAAGGAAAGTAAACAAAGGGTTAGGTATATTTTTTTCATGTGTTATAAATTTAATCGTCGTAAATTAAGAAATTTCTGACAATTTGCAGTTCCTAATTATTAAATAGCCCTTTTGATTGATTATTTATCTAATTTTACAACAAACCGATAGGAAATGAACGTAAAAATGGCTCTGGTAAGCGGTAGTTCACAAGGCATCGGAAGGGCATCTGCGATCGCTCTAGCCCAAGCCGGAATGAATGTCGTATTAATCGCTCGCGACGAGGATCGTCTCAGGAGTGTTTTGAATGAATTAGCCAATAATGGGGAACAACAACACCAAATTTTGGTGGCCGATTTTACAAACCCTTTAGCACTTCAACAAAAAATAGGTGCTTTTATCTCGGAGGGAAACATCATCCATGTCCTTGTGAATAATACCGGTGGTCCCAAAGGCGGTCCAATCATTGATGCAAATATTGAGGAGTTTACCAATACTTTTAATCAACATCTAATCTGTAATCATATTTTGGCTCAGGCTGTGGTGCCGGGCATGAAAAAAGCGGGTTTTGGTAGAATTATCAATGTCATTTCAACATCGGTCAAGCAGCCTTTGCCTAACCTTGGAGTATCGAATACGATTAGAGGTGCGGTCGCCAATTGGAGTAAAACATTGGCCATGGAGTTAGGGCCATTTGGCATTACGGTGAATAATGTGCTACCAGGGGCAACCAATACAGCGCGTCTAAATAGTATCGCAAGTACGAAAGCGGAAAAAACAGGGGAGACCGTAGATCATATTTTGAACGAAATGGCCAAAGAATCGCCCATGCAGCGCATTGCAGAACCAGAAGAAGTAGCAGCGGCTATTACTTTCTTAGCTTCTTCATCTGCAGGATATATCAATGGTATCAATCTACCAGTTGACGGCGGTAGAACAAAATCATTATAAAATCTAAGTAGTTTTATTTAAAGATACTCGATAGGCGAGTAAACCGGGAATTCCGATGAGAAGAACAGCTGCGAAGAAATAGCCCTCAGCTACTAAATAAAAGTCCTTGATGTTACTCATATCGGATGTTTCATATCCGATTCCTATAAAGTAAGATAGACTTAGTTTTGCGGGTATCGGAAGCGCATTAATAGGAGTTTTTTCTATGATTTCTCCTTTAAATAGATTGATTGGAAATAAAAATAAGGGGAGCGAAATGATCAAAAAGCTTATTATAAAAATAGGAAGCGGACGAAGGAAGCGTTTGAACATCAATGATTTTTTTTCAAAGTTAACGTTATTTTTACCGAATGAAAAGTAAATTAGTTTATCTGTGCAGTTCAATGTCTTGGGGTGGACTCGAGATGAATCAGCTGCGTAATGCGGGATGGATGGCCGCTAGAGGACATGATGTGCTAATCGTTGCGTGTATAAATTCTCCTTTTCTGTTGCAAGCTCAAAAAATGAACTTACCTGTTGCAATAATCCCAAGGTATAGAAAGTACTACGCTTTTCTCTCGGCAATTAATCTGTCAAAATTACTTCGTAAAGAACATGCCACTCATTTGTTTATTCGAGATACGCGCGATATGAGTATGGCGGCTACGCTTCGATTTCTCTTAGGAAAAAAAATAAAGACCGTCTATTTTATGGAAATGCAATTGGGGGTTTCCAAAAAAAACATTCTCCACACCATCCGTTTCTCATACATCGATTATTGGTCTTGCCCATTAGAAGGATTAGTAAGGCAAGTTAAAGAAAAAACAAGGTTCCCACACCACAAAATTGTTTACTTGCCTTCGGGATTAGAGTTAACAAAACTTCAAACAATAGAGCGTTCTATAGCCAGAGCAAAATTGGACTTGCCCTCCGATAAAATCATAGTTGGCTTAATCGGACGATTTGATGCCCAAAAAGGCCAAAAGCTTCTTTTAGACGCACTAATGCTTTGCCCGACGAATGATTTCGATGTTGTTTTCGTTGGGGAAAGTACCCTTAACGAAAGCAAGAGCTATGAGAATTTATTACGGGATTGTATAGTGGAAAATGGGCTAGTCGATCGAGTTCATTTTCGGCCATTTATGGAGGATGTTTCGGTATTTTTTAGCGCGATAGATTGGATGGTAATGGCAACAAAAGCAGAGACTTTCGGTATGGTATCGATTGAATCAATGGCCTGTGGAACGCCTGTTTTGGGAAGTAATGCAGGTGGCACGCCTGAGTTACTCAAAGAAGGGGAATTAGGGGTGCTATTTGAGTCATTAAATGCAAATGATTTAGCCGAAAAGTTATTTGAAATTGTCGGTGGAAAACACACTATTAATTCGCATGATTTACGTCAGCATGTTCGTCAATTTGATCATCTAACGGTTTGCACGAGGGTAGAGGAGCGTTTCATTAACCATTAATTTCTTTTTCCTACTTTTACAAGATGGATTTATATTCTAAAAAGCAACGTTGGAAAATTGGCTTGTTAATCGTAGCACTTGCAACGATTGGGGTTTCTTTAGTGGTGTCTAATAACATGGTTTCTAAGATCGCTGAGAAAGAAAAGACCAAAGCCAAACAATGGGCGGATGCGATTCAAAAAAAGGTCGAATTGCTTAAGTTTACCAATGCAACTTTTGATCAACTTCGTATAAAAGAACGAAGTAAGATTGAAGTGGTCGTTCGTGCACAAAAAACAGTGCTTAATCCCTCTGCTCTTAACGTGAATCAAGATCTTGCATTTGCAATGGAGATTATACAAGAGAATAACGATATCCCTGTCGTTTTACTTGATGATAACAATAAGTTATCGCAGTATAAAAATATCGATACTGCTTTATTTAGAACCTTAATTTCTTCGCAAACCGAAAAAGAATACATAGCATTTTTGGAAGACTCTATCGTTCAAAGGTCACTTACTTGGAAAGAAAAAGGACGGTTTTTTACGATAAATGTATTCGAGGATTTCAATATGACGTATCTTTATGATGACTCTAAAGCCCTAAAAAGTTTAGAAAAGTCACGCGACTCTTTATTGTTGGCTTTTAATAGGGATTTAATTGATGGCAGTAATTTAGTCCCAGTATTACTACTTAATAGTTCAAAAGATAGTGTTATTGGAAGCAATATTGATGCTACCCGTTTAGATGCAAAGCGTTTAAAAATAAGCATAGCGGAATTTAGTCGACAAAATCCACCCATTAAAATTGATTTAGGTGAAGGCAATCAAAATTGGTTGTATTTCGATGAAAGTCCAGAGGTCAAACAATTAATTTGGTTCCCATACATTCAATTTGGCATGATTAGCCTTATTGTTATTGTCGGTTATTTAATTTTTTCTACTTATCGAAAGGCTGAACAGAATCAAGTTTGGGCAGGAATGGCAAAGGAAACTGCTCATCAATTAGGCACCCCTCTTTCGTCTTTGATGGCATGGGTGCAGCACCTTGAAACAACGGATACAGACCCCATGATTGCCGCCGAAATGCAAAAGGATTTAGTGCGTTTGGAAAAAATAACAGATCGATTTTCTAAAATTGGCTCAGGGGCTAAATTGTTACCGGAAGATTTAGTGTTAACCATCGGTAATAATTTAGAATACTTGCGCGCTAGATTGTCCAGTAAGGTTTCTATTACGCTTGAATTGTTGGATGAGAAGCCGATTATTGTGCCCCATAATCCTCCCTTGATGGAGTGGGTGATCGAAAATATTTGTAAAAATGCCGTGGATGCTATGGAGGGGAAAGGAATCTTACTAATTACCATGAAAATGCAACAGAATTGGGTGCATATCGACATTAAAGATACTGGGAAGGGATTAACTCCCAAGCAATTTAAATCGGTTTTTGAGCCTGGATTTTCGACTAAAAAAAGAGGTTGGGGCTTAGGACTCACCTTGGTTAAGCGAATTGTAGAGGATAATCACAAAGGGAAAGTATTTGTTCTTAGAAGTGAAATTGATAAAGGAACAACTTTCAGAATTAGCTTGCCGCTATAAATTTTCTAAGTCAACCATGCGCATTGCAATGAATGCTTTCAATACGCGTTCGCCGATCCCTGGAATTGAAACATGGATAAGGTATACTCCAGATGATATAGGGATATTTACTTGATTGGTTAAGGTCCAATCTTGGTAAGTAATCGGACTTTCTTTCTTGAATGTTCGTATCAATTTCCCTTGTGTATTGTAAATAGTAATGGTGCATTTCTCAGGTAAGTTGGTGATTTTAATTCGGTTATCTAATTTATTTCGCTCATACTCCGAAAATGCATTGTACGGATTTGGAACGATGTTAATTAAATTAAGTGTTTCTTGCAACGCTTCAGTACTATTGGTCATCGTCGATACGCCATCCATCGACCAAGAATACATCGGGCGACCGTTATTTTCGCCTGTTGCCACATAATTCTTGTATTCTTTATTAATGCGTAGTTTGATGGTCACATCACTTGCCAATAAAGTTTGCCCAGGCGTAACAATTGGATAAGAAATCCAAGTCAAACTTCCGTATAATTCTCGTTTTGCTAAAGTGTTGTT
>ENA-UOYL01000415-UOYL01000415.1-marine-metagenome-genome-assembly--contig:-NODE-415-length-15299-cov-2.851202_pt1 | contig 15299 bp, 4 predicted proteins | sample MGYA00238173_ERZ767189 | MGnify/ENA primary metagenome ERZ767189 (study PRJEB28943, sample SAMN06267163) | marine metagenome | isolation source: Columbia River Estuary | place: USA:Columbia River Estuary... | reverse complement strand
ATAGACATTGCCATGGATTTTTATTATTTGATATCAAATAATAAAAATTGTCTGCAAATGTGATAATATTTTTTATAGCATAATTATGCTATAAAAAATTGAAAAATATTATTGTTACTACTATAAGTCTAAATATAATTATGTATTGAATCAATCAGAAAGAACTGAAAAATTTTCATCAACAATGTTTGAACTATTTAAGAAAGATTTAAAACAAGAGGATTTCGCATATTATCCTAATACAAAAAACTTCAAAGAAAAAATAGACAAAATAAAATTAATGTTAAATATGATGCAGAACTAGTTGCTTTAGAAGGTCAAACTCCTGCAGAATTTATTGTAGAACCTACTGCAGAAGAAAGTGCAAAAGCACAATCTGTATTTGGTATTAAACCTGTATTAGATCCTGCAACACAATTAATTACAGGTCAAGCTAATCAAGTTAATTTTGAAACTAGTTCAAATAATGTCTTAGAAGGATTTGAAGATGAAGCTGATAGTAATATTGTTTCTTTAACTAGAGTAGCTTATGTTAAATTTAATATTACTTATGATGAGCAAAATAACAAACAATATGATGTAAATATTTTTAATAATCAAGAATTAAATAAAAAGTTTAATAATAAAATATTAACTGAAACAGAGGTTGAAAAACTTTTTAAAGATAATGGATTATTTTTTAGTAATAAAATAGAGTCTAATAATGTTTATATACTTAAAGATATAAATAAAAAACCAATTAATTCTTTTCAACAAGAAAATATTATATCTAAAATAACTATTCCTGAATCTAGTATATTAAATAGTATTTATGCTAATGATTTAACTAATCAAGAAGGAGAAATAGTTGTATTAGATACAGAAAATAAATACAATAACACTTTAAAGACTGAAAAAGATTTTAGAAATAATGCAGCATTAGGAGTAGTAGTAAATAATGCTTTAGTAGCAATTATTCCTGCTAATAAAGGAAATACTAGGAATGCCCAAGTAAGAAATAAATTAACTATTACTAAGGTAGGTAATACTTTTACTGTACAACCATTTAAAGTTAAAATTAAAAAAGTTAAAAAAGATGCATTTTTATTTAATAATCAACCTATAAGAATAAATAACTTTTTAAATAAAGTTAATGGATTTAAATCTACTATTGCTTTTGTATATGAAGTAGATAAAGTTAAAAAATTAGTTAATCCTTTTGTTAATAGAGAAGTTTCTGAATTAAATATACCTGCAGATAATTTAACTAATAATGGAGTATTTTTAATATTAGAAAAAAGTGGAGAAAATCCTATTATTATTCCTTTGCAAACTCCTAAGTTAAGAGAATTTTTTGAAGGAACACAAGAAGATTTAGAAAATATTAAAACTATTCTTAAAACTAGTATTTCTGATGTATTTACATCACAAGATTTACAAGGAAATTATAATGTTTTTTTAAATAGACTTAGAACTGCTTCTGATAAAAATCCAATAATAAGTCAAATTTTTAAAATTATTCCTACAAGTATTAATGAAACATCTACTAATACATCTCAAAAAATAAAATTAGAAAATTTAAAATTAAATTTTAATTTAGATAATATTATGGATTATTTGTGGGATACTTTAATTACATTAAATGAAAATACTAGAGACTTTTATTCTGTAGATTTAGATCCTGAGAACTTTTATGCTGACAACTCTGTTATAATTGATTATGATAAAAATATTATAATGGATACAAAAAATAATGATATTACATCAAATTCTATCTTTAATCAAGATAACGATGTTTATTGCTAAATTATAAAAAATAAATATTAATTTTATGGCTTGCTACATTAATCCTTTCCCTAATGAAATATCTCAAGATGAGTATTTATTAATTTTAAATACTAATAATTTATATGATACTTATTTAAATATTATTAATAATGGTGAGGAAGGTTTATTAGAATTTTTTAACATTAATAAAGCTGTAATTGATGAAGGAATAAATCAAATTAAAGAATTAAGAGATTTTAAAACTGGAAAATTAACCTCAACAGATGTTATTATTAATAATCCTATTATTAATTATTTTATAAATAATAATATAAACTCTAATATACTTAAAACTTTAGATAAATCTTTTACAGAAATTTTTTATAAATTAGCTAATGAAAATAATAAACCTGTATCAGACTTTATTAATATAAATGATTTATTTAAATTACCTTATCAAGAAGGAGTTAAATCTAGTAATGTTCTTATTAGATTTTTAGGTTCTTTAAATGGTTATAAAAATATGTTATCTAATCAGTTAGCTACAGGATTAAATAATAATAATGAAGTTTTAACAGAGTATGATAAAATTTATATTCAACAAACTATTAACTATATTAACAGTTTAGGTGTTTTTAAAGATCTTAATTATCCTATTATTTCTTTAGAAAATTTTAAAAATAACTTAAGATTAAAAGAATTAATTAATTATATAGGAAGAGATGGTTTATTTAAACTAGATAATCAATTAGTAGAAGATTTAAATAATGAAAAAGAAGACTTAGAAAATAATATTCAAATATATGAAAAAGATCCTTTAACAGAAGATCCTTCAGATAAAATATCTGCTAGACTTAAATTAATGCTTAGAGGTATTAATATGTATGATAGTTCTGGCAATAAAGTTATAAAATCTAATATTGAATTATTTTGGAAACCCGCAGATTTAATACAAAAAATGTTAATAGCAGTTTCTAATAATAATGTACATAATTTAACAATAGATCAAATTTTAGACAAATTAACAGTATTATCTACTCAAGAATTTTCTATATTATCTCAACCTATATCTACATTTTTAAAAAGATTAAATGCTTTAAAAACAAATAATAATTTATTTAATAGTGCAGGTCCAGATATTTATACTGATTTATTTTTATATTTTCAACAATACCCTGTAGGTATTAAAGTTTTAGAAACTAAAACTACTATATTTAGAGATAAACCAGTTTATATAAATGGTATTGAAGTTATAGAAGATATAGAAGTAAAAAGTTTAAAAATTCAAAATAAAGTTGATTATGTAAATGCAGGTTTAAATAGAGTACGAGAAGATATATTTAATAATCTTTTAAATAGTAGCGAATTACAAAATAATTTTAATACTAAAAATGAATTAATATTAGCTCCTAATCAAAGTGTAGCTCAATTAGCTGAAATTATTGCAAAATTATTATCTCCAAACCTTACAACAACTCAAAAAAATATTAAAGAACAAGTTTTTAATAAAATTCAAAAAACAGATTTAAAAAATGGGATAAACTTTTTAACTGTTTTAGAAGGTATTATTAATGGTGATAATATATTAAACTCAAGTATAATTAATAAAGTTTATAATATTAATAATGATACATTATTTCCAGTACTTAGTCCTTCAGAATTAAGTGAAGAATTAAGTATTATTAATTCTAGCATTGCTGCTATTAAAAATGGAGTAGCTTATGAAGATACAGATTTTTATAAAAAGTTTAATGGAGATATTGTTGGAATGTCATTATGGGCAGACTATGTAAAAAATGCTAGTAATCCTTTAAGTTTATCTATATTTATTGGGCATAAACTTGATGAAAATATTAAAAAAGAATATTCTGATTTTACACAAGCAGAGTTATTAGCTAATTTATTTAATGTTATAAGTTCTGGTAGTATCCCTACTCCAATTTTATCAGATAAATCTAATATTTATTTAATTGATAATTACAGTCTTAATCAAGGAGTTTTAAATCAATTAAATTTTAGACAAGATCCTATTTCATATTTTAAATATTTTATTAGTTATTTAAAAATAGATAATGAATTAAATGAGCAAATTAATAATGGTATTAATATTGGAAAAAATATTGATAAAGCTATTGCTAAGCAAAAATTAATTTTATTTAATCCTGCATTTTATGAAATTGCAGATAATGAAGAAGTATTAGAAATTTATAATACTTATGTTAATGGAGATACTGAAAATAAACAAACTGCTGAAAAACAACTTATAGATATTATTAATAAATACCAAACTAAATTAGGAAATGATTTATATCAAAAATTTATTGATACTAAATTAATTACTTATAATGATGATTTGGAAGGATATTATATTAATAGTAATCTATTAGATAAAACAATTTATTTAAAAAGTAAAGCAGGAGTAGAGCAATTAAAAAATAATATTAAAGAAGTTGCTGTAAAATACTATGTTTTAAATACACAAGTTAAATTACTTTCAGTAGGTCATTTAGGTTTCTTTAAAGAGAATGATGAGCAAAAAAGAATTAAAGCTATTGCTGCAGATTCTAAAAAAGTAAATTTAAATGCTACTTATAAAAATAAACAAATTATACCTAACAATAGTGGTAAAAGAATTATACTAAAAGATTTAGAAAATCCTGTAGTAAATAAAATAGCTGAAGATTTTTTTCTTCAAAGATTAAAAGAAGAGAAATTTTCTAATGAAGATATTCTCAAAAAAATGGCTAACTTATTTTCAAATTATACTTTATTAGATGGTACACCTGTCTATTCTTTAAACAGTGCTAAATTAGATAAAATAAAAGAAGAATTTAATATTGAAGCAGCTCCTTTGTTAGAAAAAATAAATACTTTAAAATTAGAAAATAATTTAGAAGAAGTTGCTTTAATTCAAAAAGATTATAATAAAATTTTAAATAGATATTCTAATTTAGAAAAAGAAATTAAATTCTTGCCTACTAAAAAAAGTAATACTACTGATGCTTCATCTGTATCCTCTTTAGATTTTTCTAAAAAATATCATGTAGGATTAAATATGTATTCTGATAACCAAGAAGAAGCTTATAATGCAGAATTAAATGGTAATTATTTAAGTAAGTTTACAGAAAATAACTTTAAAGTTATTAAAAATATAGTATATACTAAAACTAAAAGTAAAAATTCTGATATATTACTTCCTTACATGGAAAAAACATCTACAGATAATTTTACTGCACAAAGAGTATTTTTAGGAGAAGAGCCTAATTTATACCAAGCTATGATTGGAAAAATGTTTGGTTATACTTTTAATGAAAAAAATAAATCATGGACTTATAATCCAAATAATGCAATAATAGATAAAATTGTTTATGAGAGTGCTGTTAAAGCTGAAATGCCTGTAAACCAAAATGGAGATATTGTTGTATTTGATTTATTAAAAGAAATAGAAAATAAAAATATTAAAAGTTTAGAAGATGTAAATAATTGGAAACCTGAACAAAATTTTGAAGAAAATTATGTTATAGATATTCCTATTACTGAAGATAGATTACAAGTAGAAACTCCAGAACATTTAGAAGGCCAAACAGATATAGGCACACAAATTGAAGGACTTATAAGTAATGGTATAGATACAGACTCTGAATTTGTAATTAATAATAAAACATTTAATGGGCTTGAATTAACAAATTTATTAAATCAATTAAGAGTTAATTATGTAGACAAAGGAGAAAATGATTTATATAATGAATTTTTTAAAGAAGATAGAATTTATGATTTAGTTGCTTCATTATATAATGATAGAGAGTATTTAAATTTAGAAACTTTAACCCCTGAAAAATTACCTGATTTATTAAGTAATCCTCAGTTTGGATTAGCTTTAGTTTCAAAAATACAATCTTTAATAAAGCAAAATGTAGTTAAAACAAAAATTAATGGTATTCAATTTTTTAATGGAGTTGTTGCTAATGATAAAAGTTTAAATATATTAGTAGAAGATGTTATAGATGCAAATGGTAAAACTATTAAAAAATTAATATTTGAAGTAGCAGTGCCTGCATTTGGTGAAGACATGTTTAAAGCAGCATTAAATTCTGAAACAGGAAAGTTAGATGTCAATTTAATTCCAGAAGAATTAAGAGAATTTGTTGTGTATAGAATACCAACAGAAGCAATGTACTCTATATTTGCAGTAAGAATTAAAAAATTATTACATCCTTCTTCTGGCCCAATTATTTATATGCCTGATGGTTCTACCAATATTGCAGGTTTTGATATGGATATTGATAAACTATTTGGTATTGTAAAAAATTATTATTCAAAAGATAATAAATTAATTCCTATTTCTTATTCTTTGGAAAAAGATAGTAATATTAATTTTAAAGAATGGATTAAAGAAAATATTACTGATATTGACCAATTAACTTTAAATGATTTATTTTTAGAAAAAAGTAATTTAATTGAAAAAAATCCAGATTTATTTAAAGAAAGATCTGATATTAAAAAATTAAAAGAAGAAAAAAATAAAATAATTTCTGATTTAGAAAAAGATTTAATAGAAGAATATGATCTTTCTGGAAAACAATTATCTACAGCACTTTCAAGACAATTAAAAAATTATCCAAGATATTTAGAAATTAAAGAAACTCTTAATACTTTTTATGACTCTATTAAAATAGAAGAAAATGAAAGTTTAAAAAATTCTGTAAAAGAAATAAATAAACAAATAAATGATATTTATGCTATTTATAAAGATTCTTGGAAAAATTTAAATGTTGCAGCACAACTTAGTACTAGTCAATATCAAAATCTTTATTTAGATATTATTAAAGGGGTTGTTACTAATGAAAAAAGTGTAAATGAATATATTACAGGAAATGGTTTTCAAAGATTAGAAGATATAAATACTGATTTAGAAAATAGAAATACTTCTAAAGAAAGTAAAAAAGATAAATTATTAAGAGCTCAAAATCCTTATAGAGATGCTAATTTAGTTAACTCTTTAAATACTTTTAGAGATATTATGTCAGGTGCCCAAAATATTGGACCTGCAGCTATTTATAACCAATTTGTAGCTTTAAATCAATTTTTAAAGAATTTTGGAATTGAAAGTACAGTAGGATTTAATGTTAAATCAATTAATTTATTAAGTAAAAATCAAAAAGATACTGAACAATTTAATATATTTAAAGGTTTAAATAATTATGTAACTAAGTCTGGGTTAAATCCTAACATGGCTATTGCAGAATTATTAGCACAAGCAGTAGATAATATTAAGAAAGATTTATCTGTTCCTTTAAATTTGCAAAAAAAATTAGTAGGATTAAGATCTTTATTATATATTACAGGTTTAGATGAAAACATTGTTGATAGAATATTTACAGATTATCCTCTAGTAGATAAAATTATTAAAGAATCTATTGAATCAGATGATATTAATAGATATAAAAATAATATATTTAAAAATAATTTATATGATTTAAAAGAAAATCCTAGTAAATTTATATTTTTAGATAAAGATGAAAAAATAAACATTAATTTAGAATTATTAAATAAAAAATTTAAACCAGGTAATTTAGTATCAGACATATTATCTTCTGATATTTCAGAAGAAGAAATAGTTTATTTTTTACATGAAATGTTAGAATTAGCTAATGAGTTATCTGATATTATAAACACTATTAATTATTATCAAAAAGGGTTAGGTAAAAACTTTGCTAGTTTAATTTTTTCTTATGATAAAACAAAGCAATTATTAAATTCTACTTTATCAAATAAATTTAGTATTGATTTGTCAAATAGTTTTATAGAATATAAACTTCAAAAGTTAGTTGAAATTACAGAAAATATATATAGTAATTTTAATATTAATTTAGAAGATCTAAATTTTAATTTCTTTAAACAATATTTTCAAAGACTTAATAATTCAAAATATTTAGGATATTTATTTAATGCTAATTTAAGTTCTAATTTATATTTAAATTTATTAGCAGAGTTTGGTTCTGCAGAAAATCTTAAAAAAGCATATTTTAAAGAAGTTTCTGATTTAAAATTAATTTTTGGACAAAATACTATAATAGAAAAAACTGGAGATAATTATGTAAAATCAGATGTGCAAAATTTAAATTTAAATATTTTAAATTCTATTATTAGATTTGTAGATAATAATCCTTTCTTTGAAGAAAATATAAAAAATATAACAATTTTAAAACAACTTTATCCTTTTGATATACAATTTTTAGGCCAATCAGAATCTTTTAATAGTTCTTTGAATCCTAAAAATATTATTGATATAATGTCAATAGATAATAAAACTTTATATTACGGAGGTAATCAAGATATTATTACTGAAGATAATGTATTTAGTGCACAAGAAATTACTCAAAAGTTATTTTTTATTAATATGGTTCAATCAGGATTATTTAGTGGAAAAAACAATAAAGGAAGAAGTAATGTATTTGATTTGTTATTTTTAGATAATATTATTTTACAAAACTTTTTATTATATATTAATAAACCATATTCTTATTTATTAAATAATTCAGTAGTAAACCCAGAAATACTTAGAAATAATTCAAATGTTTTGAGTGCTTATACTAATTTTATTCTTTTAAATAATCCAGAAGGATTTAATAAATATACTCGAAGTTTAGAAGATACTTATTTATTAAGTAATAATACTAAAAAATTAATTAAAAATGTATTTGTTAATAGTACTCCTATAACATTAAATAATGATTATGTAGATGTTTATGTTGTAGATAAATCTATTATACTTCCTACAAATGATGCTAAAGAATTAGTAAAATTAAATAACTTTTTAAGTTCTACTTATATTACTTTTAATGATAAAGGATCTAAAAAATTATTTAAATTAGTAGGTAGTTTAAATAATAATTTGTTGTATAAAAATTTAGGAATTATTGGTGGTAATTTATTATCAAATGAATTTAATGGAAAAATAAATCCTATTGCATTTAATTCTTTAGAAGAAGTTATAAGTAATTTAGGTATTACTCGTTCTAATATAGAAAGTAGTGATGAAAATCTTGCAAATTTAGAGCTTACTCCAAATATTGTTACTGAAATTGAACCTACTACTCAACCATCTACTAGTGTTAAAGCTGATGTTATTCTACCAATAGGAACTTCAGGAAGTGGTAAATCTACTTTCATAAAATCTTTACCACAAGAAAATTTAGTAGTTATTTCTCCTGATGATATGAGAGTTGAGTTTACAGGTGATATAAATAATAAATCTAAAGATAAAGAAATATATGAAGAAGCAGCTAAAAGAGCTGTGGCTGCTATCCAACAAGGTAAACAAGTTGTATTTGATACTACAAATTTAACTAAAGATAAAAGAAGACCTTTTATTGAAGCTATTAAAAAGGCAATACCTAATGCTAATATTCAATATAAGTTAATGCCTTTGGATGCTGAATTAGCTAAACAAAGAATAAAAGCACAAATAGAAGAATATAATAAAGCTAAAAAAGAAGCTAATGCAAGACCATCTACTACCAATATACCTCAAAATTTACAAAGTGGTGTAGAAAAGTATGGTACATTACAATATGCAAATAAAGAAGCACAAAAATTATTGGGTAAAAATGTTTCTTCTATTGAAATGATAACTAATGGTTTTAGAACTAGAACTACTAGAACAGATGAAGAACTTAAAAAATATGATATTAAAGTTGGTTCTTATATAAAAATGTTTGGAAAAGACCAATTTGGTAATACTATAAACATAATAGTACAAATTACAAAAATAACTAAAGGTTATGCTGATGCTACTTGGTATAAAGAAGGTTGGACAGAAGAAGGATTAGAAAAATTAAAAAAACATACTAATAGTGGTAATGCAGTAGAGTTTAAAGTAGTTACTGAAAGAGCAAATGTACCAGATGAAACTATAGATAGACATGCTGAATCATATAAACAAATGCTTGAGGATATTAAATCTGAAGGTATTACTGATTATGATACTCAACCATCTACTAGTGTTAATCCATTAGTAGAAGCAGGAGTAAAATCTACAGATATGTATGGTAATGCTGCTAAAGATATTCAAATGGCAGAAGAATCTACTCAATTTATTGGTTTTGGTACTATAATGAAAGAAGGTAATGTGTCTTCTACAGATAAATATGCTAAAGCTTGGGGTAATAAAACTAACACAGGAACTTATACAGCTAATGATATTATAATGGTATCAGGTAGTGGTAACTTTGGAAGAGGAGGTGTAGATAAAACACAAGAAGCTGAAGCTATTAAAAAAACTTTTACAGAAAAATATGAACCATTATTAGATAAAGCTATAGCTGCTGGAGTTTCATTTAGAGTAGGTAATCAATATGCTAAAGGTAATTTATCTGATGAACTTATTGCTAAGTATTTACAACAAAAAGGTTTTACAGAAGAAAAACTTAATGGTTATTCTAGATGGAGTAAACCTACTCAACCATCTACTCAACCTACTGAAAAAGATTTTAGTTCAATACCTCCTTGCGTAAATTAAAATTAATTAAACCATAAAAATTTATAAATATGTTAATAACACCAAAAACTATAGAATTATTAAACTATAGAATCAATCAAGAACAAAAATCCTCTAAAGAATACGAACAAATGTATTTATGGCTTAAAGATAAAGCTTACTTTAATGCTGCACAACTTTGGAAGAAAAATTATGAAGATGAGTTAAACCATGCTTCTTGGGCTAAGGATTACTTATTATCTTTTAATGTAATGCCTGAGTTAGATAGTATTCCAGAACCTCCAAATATGTTTGAATCTTTTGAAGAAATAGTAAATAAAACATTAGAGATTGAAACTGAGACTACTATGCAATGTAGAGCTTTAGCTAAACATGCTTTAGATGAAGGAGATTATAATTTATTAACATTAGCTAATAAATTTAATGAAGAACAAATTGAAGAGCTAAACAGTGTTTATGACTTATTAAACATTCTTAAACTAAGTTCTGATAAACTTATTATTGAACTATATATTAAGAAAAATATCTTAGAAAATTAATAATTTTTCCTTATATTTACCTTTTATTACTTAAATTAATTACATGGATAAGTGTACTTTTGGTTATATTGAAGACAAATTTAGATTAACTGACCCTGAAAAAGCAGATTATTTCAATAATTTAGCTTTAAATATTTGGAAACAAATAACCGATTCTTTATTGTTTAAAAAAGTTGTTGAAGTTACCCCAAGGTATTATTTAAGTCCTTTAAAAACTCAAAAAAGGAATAAACAACTCAAACTTATTGAAGATATTAATAATGAACTACCTGAACCTGTAGTAAAAATTAGTAATTCAGATTTAGTTATGGTTAATGTAAGTCCTTTATTTGGGCAAGAAACAAGTATTAATGCTGAAAATTTAACAAAATTAAACTTATCCAAACCTGATATTACAAAATATTTAAATGAAGGTTTAAGTGTTAAAAATAGTATTTTACAAAAAATTCATGATGAATATCTTACTGGCAAACCTACTTATGTTCAGAATGTAGATAAGGATCAAAATTTAATTCCTGGATCTTATAGATTAAATTATCAAAGTGATAAAATAAAAGGTAAAAAAAATACTAAAGTAGCAGCTACAAATATAGTTAACTCAGTTAAGGATAAAATAGAAACTGATTATCCAGGAGTAATTGTAACTCCTAATTATGATACTACATATATAACTTTTAAAGTAGCTCCATGGCCTAATTTATTATCACAATATGAAACCCCAACTGAAACATTAGTTGAGACTCCTACTAAAACTTTAATTGAAACTCCTGTACTTAAAAGGGGAGAACTAGATAAAAATATTAGAACAAAGTATTTTGCTGAAGGAGAAACTACTACTGATAAAGAAATATTAACTAAAATTGCAAATTCTAGTCATCCTTTAAGTGAATTAGCTAAACAATTAATTCCTTTTAATAAAGGAATAAAATTTAATTTATTACCTATTAATTATATTAATGTTAATAATAATAAATCTTCTGGAGTATATAATAGTTTTGGAATAAATAATGAAGAAATAATTGAAATTGCAGAATTTGCAAAATTTAGAGGATTAGGTTCTGAACCTACAATTATTCATGAAATTTTACATGGATTAACTTTTAATTGGTTAAATACTGTAAATCAATCAGATCCATTATATAAAGAATTTAAAAGACTTTATGATGAAACAATTTCAAAAATAGGTATTGCTAATAATTATGGTTTAACTAAAATTGAAGAATTTGCTGTAGCTTTATTTACAGATGAAGATTTTATTAATAAAATTAAAGAATTACCCTCAGATAATCCTACTAAATACTCTAATTTATTTGAAAATATATTAAATACTTTATTAAAAATATTTAATATAACTGATAATAAAAGTACTTTATATAGAGATGCATTTGCAGTTATTTCAAATGTAATTAATATTCAAAAAGAAGTGGAAAATGTTTTTTTACCTACTTTTGATGAATTTGAAAATTTACAAGACGATATAGATAATTATTATATTGATGATTATTCAGAATATACACCTGAACTTCCTGAAGATACTTTTCAAGAAAATGTTTTAGAAAAAAAAACTATCATAGAAAGTAAATCAACTATAAATCCAAATTTAATTCCAGATAATATTGAAGAACAATTTAATGAGTTTGAATCTTTAAGAAATAAAGATGCAGAAACTACTGAAGAGTTTGACAAACAAATTTTATATTCTTTAATATTACCAAATGTCAGTAAAGATAAATTCTTTGAAATATTTTCTCAAAACAATCCAGAAGAATTTAATAAATATAGGCAAAAAGAAGTTAAAAGAATTATTAATAACTTTGCAGAAAAATTTGGAATTACTATTGAACAAATTAATCAATACCAAGATAGATATGTTTTAGCTAATAATAAAACATTAAGTTATAATGGTGTAGCTAATTTAGCAAATAAAACTATTAAATATTTAGAAGGAGACAATGCTGCTTTAACAGAAGAGGTAGCACATTTTATGGTGGCTATGCTATCTAAAAATAGTCCTGAGTATGTTAATTTAAAAAATTATATTAGTAGAACTCCTGAATATCAACTTTATTATGAGTCTTACTTAGAAGTTTATAATGGAGATGTAGATAAAACTGAGGAAGAAATAATGGGTAAGGTTGTAGCTAATAGTTTATTAGGAGTTACAGAAAATGTACCTTTATCTTTAAAAAGTCTTATTACTTCAATTTTAAACTACATTAATAACTTTTTTAATCCAGAGTATAGAAAAGCTTTTCAAAGAAGTGTAGATAATATTAATCATTTATTTTTTACAGAAAATTTTGATACTAATTTTTCTGAAGCTAATATAACTTTTGATGAATTATACAGTTTAAAATTTACAACTTCTAATGATGAAAAAGTATTTAATTCTTCTACAGATGAAATATTAAGCAATATTTTACAAAACTTAAAAAACCAAAGACAAAGGTTTATTGAAAATAAACAAACTGATTTAATTAAAAGTATTGATACTTTAATTGATATAATTACAGAAAAAGATTCAAATATTGATAATTCTGATAGAATTATTAATTATATACAAATGTCTTTATTAGAGATACAAAAAGTTGAACAATCTTTAAATAATTTTGAAAAAAGTGGTATTTTACAAGATTTAGAAAAGAAAAATTTTAATAACTTAACAAAAGAACAACAAGAAACTCAAACTCAAGAAGATAGAGGTAACCATTTACAATATGTAGCTGCAGCTATTACAACTTTACAAAATTTAAATTCATTAATTACTTTAATTGAATGGAATTTTAAAGGATTTAATAATACTTTTCAATCTTTATCAGATTATAATAAAATTATAGATACTTTACCTGATTCTAATGAAAATAAAATATTTTCAGAAGCATTAAAATTAACAAAAGCTACATATAGAGATGCAAAACTTGGAACTATAAAAGGAGTTTATCAAGATCTTTCTCAAAAATTATTAGATGTAACTTTTAAAACTTTAAATACTCAAGATCAAAAAAACTTTTTAGAATTAACACAAACAAATTTAACTCCTAATGTTAAAAAACAAGAAGATGTAAATAATGATATATCTCCTTTAGGTACAGTTAAAGATCTTATTACAGGAGAATTTAATATATCTTCTTTTAAAGAAAATATAATGCCTTTAACTTTCCAAAAAGATGTTTATTTAAGATCTGTTGACAATGCTAATGCAGTTTTAAGGCAATTTGCATTAATGGCTTCAGCAAAAGATGTCCATGAATACAACTTATTTCAAGAAAAATTAAATCAATTAGGTGAATTTAATGAAACATGGGTTTCAGCAAAAGATGAAAAAGGTAAACTTACATTTAAGTTATTACAAAAATATAATTTTAAAGTATTTAGAAAAACTTTATCTCAAAAAATTGTTAAGGATAATTTAGCAACTATTATAAATCAAAATGTTGTATTAGATGAAGTAGAAAATAAAGATCCTAAAATATTAAAATCTATTATTAATAAAAAATATAATTCGCCAAATGCAATAAAAGATGATATTACTCAATTATATATTAATAAAAAAATATCAAAAAGTTTATTTTTATTTTTAAATAATTATATTAATGGCTACGAAACATTATATACTTTAAAATTAAGTGAACAAAATAATTTATTATCTAATAATAATCAAAATATATTACAAAAATATAAAAATGATTATATATCTCAATTAGAAAATAATTTAGCAAATTTAAATTTTAATAAAAAATCTTTACCTTATTTTAATAATAAATTTGCTTTTACTGAAAATACTATTAGTGCATCACAACTAGCAAGTGTTGTTCAAAATATTATAGATAATAAGAAAGCTGCTTTAATTGACAAATTTGTAGTAGTTCCCAAAACTATAAATGGTTTTGAAAATCCTGTTTACACAAATCAAATGGCTTATGTAGAAGGATTAATGAATTATTTTAAAAATAATATAGGGTATTTACAAGATATTGAAGGTGAGATTAATACTGATAATATTAATTTTTTAATGTTAGGTGATGAATATTTTTTTAATTTATCAGATAAAAAATCTTTAGCAGGAATTAATTTTGTAGACAATGATTATATTAATTTAGAAAAACTTGCTCAATCAAATAATCCTAAAGAAAGAGAAATAGCAACATTAAAATTAACTGCTATTGAAAAAATAAAACAAGATAATTTAAAACATAATACGCCTTCTAATGATTTAGGAGGAGTATTAATAAATAATAGTGCTGCATTTTTAAGTAATTCTAAAGAATATAGAGAATTTTATAATAGAATATTTAGAATGGCTTTTCCTTTAGCTTTAACATTAGCATCTCCAGTTAATCCATTAGCTAGTGTTATGTTATATCTTACTTATATAGGAGCATTAGATACTTTAATTTATAAACCTTTATATTTTTTAAGAAATGATCCTACAGATGCAGGAAGATTTAAAAAAGCATATAATGCCTGGAAACTAAGTTTATCAGAATTTTTTAATAGAGATTTAAGAGAAAAAA
>ENA-UOYL01000413-UOYL01000413.1-marine-metagenome-genome-assembly--contig:-NODE-413-length-15352-cov-4.307365_pt1 | contig 15352 bp, 15 predicted proteins | sample MGYA00238173_ERZ767189 | MGnify/ENA primary metagenome ERZ767189 (study PRJEB28943, sample SAMN06267163) | marine metagenome | isolation source: Columbia River Estuary | place: USA:Columbia River Estuary... | reverse complement strand
ACGTAACTTACGATCAAACCAAGTAAGTTGGAACGCATGCGTACGCGACTGACCGAACTTCTCGACATCGAATTCCCCGTCATGCTTGCAGGCATGGGCGGTGTGAGTTACCACCACCTCGTTGCAGCAGTTTCGGAGGCTGGCGGTCTTGGAACATTGGGTGCATCGACCATGCAAGATGGCGAATTGGCTCGTGAGATTGATGGCGTCAAAAGCCTGACCCAAAAACCATTTGGCGTCGATTTGCTGACCGCGCTTCCACACACACTCGAGCGCGACGTTGACCTGATTATCAAAAGTGGAGCCCGTGTTTTTGTTGCAGGCCTCGGAGTGCCACGCGACATCATCGAGCGACTGCACAGCCACGGCGTAATTGTTGGATCAATGTGCGGAAAAGTTCGACACGCAGTTGCTGCTGTTGAAAGTGGTTGCGACTTTGTTGTTGCTCAAGGCACCGAAGGTGGTGGCCACACAGGCACTGTCGCAACGATCGCGCTTGTTCCTCAGGTGGTCGACGCAGTCGGCAAAAAAGTAGTGGTAGTTGCTGCAGGTGGTTTATACGACGGTCGCGGCCTCGCTGCATCATTAGCGCTTGGTGCCGACGGCGTGTGGATAGGCACTCGCTTTATCGCAACACCAGAAGCTCGTGCGGTTGACGGCTACAAAGAAAAACTGATTGCCACGGGTGAAGACGGCACGGTCATCACACGCAGTTACACAGGCAAGACATGTCGCGTCGTGCGCAATGAGTGGACAAACGATTTTGAAAAGCACCCTGAGACGCTCCTGCCATTTCCGCAACAAGCGATCGCTTCAATGAAGGCAGGAGTCAACCACTTGGGTTACCCAGTTGGCACAAAAGTAGACGTTGAGCGCGAGTTCATGCCGGCCGGGCAAGGCGTTGGCGCAATTAATGAACTTGTTTCTGCAGGAGACTTGGTGCGCAGCATGGTTGCAGAGGCCGAGCAAACGCTCGACCGCATTCAAGCACTGCGCAAGTAAACATCTTCTCATGGGAGTACTTCGCACTAACGCCAGCGTGCGCAATTTATTCCTTGCCCAGAATGTTTCGGTTATGGGCGACTACTTCACGTATGTGGCCCTTGTTGGATTAATCAAAGAAGCCACCGACTCCACATTCCTGGTATCGCTGGTGTACGCCGCATACGTGTTGCCGTCGTTTTTCTTCTCACCTATCGCTGGTCCAATTGTTGACAAGTTTGATCGCCGCAGAATCATTGTGTTTGTCTCCGCATTACAAGCCATTTGCGGTATTGGATTCCTGCTCTCGAATGCAGATCGCATTTGGTTGGCTCTTCTGACGCAAATAGTGATCTCGTCACTGGCTGTCATCACGCTTCCTGCATTTGGTTCGGCACTACCCAACATCACCCGCAACGACGAAGAGCTCCGTCAAGCAAACGCATTGTTTGGCTCTAGCTGGGGCGCATCAGTATTTATTGGCTCCGCCATCGGCGGTCTCTTTGCAGCAACCTTTGGCAGAACTGCAACGTTTGTTGCCGATATCGGCACCTTTGTGGTGTGTGCAGCACTGATTGCGCTCATCAAAGTTCCTCTACAGGAGCGAAAAGCACATGCCGTGCGCGAACCAGTTCGACCAATTGCCGACATGCGCGAAGCATTCCACTACGCCAAAGAGAACAACGTGATTTTTGCTCTCATGGCTTCTAAAACCACCCAAGCCGTAGGAGCAGGAGCAGTCAGCCAGCTTGCAGTGCTGGCAATTGATGCCTTTAACACCGGAGACGATGGCAGCGGGTTGCTTCTTGCCGCACGTGGCCTTGGAGCTGCAATTGGTCCGTTTGTTTTCATGCGCTTTGCACGCAACAACATGCCGCGACTATTGCTGTTGTGTGGAGTTGGTGGCGTGATGTGGAGCATTTTCTATCTTGCTGCTTCATCAAGCCCATCGTTGTGGCTCGCAGCCTTTTCCATTGGCGTGGCCCACATAGGAGGCGGCGCAATTTGGACAATGGCAAGTTACGGATTGCAAACCAGCACCGAAGACCACATTCGGGGTCGAGTGATCGCTGGCGACATGGGCTTTGCAATGCTTGTTACTGGACTCAGCAGCATTGGAACAGGAATTCTTGGCGAAATATTCCCCATTCGCATTGCCATAGCAATTGTTGCGGGAATTTCGGGACTGTGTTCGCTCTCGTACTTGCTAGGAACGATTGGTCTTAGAAAGCGTCTGCGCAGCGAGATGCAGCAGCAATCAGACTCGACGCGCGCGTATCTGTAAAGAGATACGAACCCATTCGGTTCATTACATAACTAAAAGCAAGATTTCGCACAGGGTCCCCGAAACTTATTGAGCCACCAGCACCCGAGTGACCAAATGATTGTGGTCCACTCAGTGGCATCAATGCAGTCGGCGTCATGTACCCCATACCAAAGTTTGTCTTACGCATCAGACATAAATCGATTTCGTCAGGTCGAGTAATTGGTGCACTTGCGCGTTGCATCATTGCTTCAGAAATTAAACGGACCTTGCCGTTTGCTCCATCTACTTCGCCGATTGTTGCGGCATACATGCGTGCAAGCGAAGGCGCATTGCTGATGCCATTCGCAGCAGGTATTTCGGCGGCGTGCATGTCGCGTCGATTGAATCCACCTCTCACAACAAATGCCCCATTGAGCGTGAGGGCTTGACCAAGCGGGGTGTCTGGACCAAACGGAACTACCGGTGCAGGCTGCCTATCAATTTGGATTTCTGGCCAGACTTTTGTCCAACCATTTTTCAGTGGAGAAACCCGATGCTCGTGTTGCTCAGGTAACCCAACATAAATTTCAATGCCGAGTGGGTTGGCAATTTCTTCTTCAATAAAGCGACCAATGTTGCGGCCGTCCACTCTGCGCACAAGTTCTCCAGCCAACCAGCCAAACGTGATGGCGTGATAGCCGTGGGTTGATCCGACAGGAAAAATTGGCGCTGTATCGGCAAGGCGTTGTGTGATTGTGTTCCAGTCCAAAGCGTCTTCAAATGCAATGGTTCCATCAATCGTGTACAGACCGGCTTGATGCGAAAGCAATTGCGCCACCGTGATCTTCTCTTTGCCTTTTGCAGCAAACTCTGGCCAATACAACGCCACCGGCTCGTCATAACTCAAGAGTCCGCGCTCCACACACATGGCTACTGCAGTAGCAACAACACCTTTCGTGCTGCTGAACACAAGTTGCAACGTGTCACGCGCATACGGAATTGTTGCAGTGTTCTCAAAAAATCCACCAATTAAGTCGACTACTGGTTGACCATGGTGAATTATGCACAAGCCGGCACCGATGTCTTCTTTGGTTTCAATATTCGTCACAAACTGATCGTGTACCGCCTCCCAACCGGGGGCGACAAAACCAGAAACGAATTCGGACATCAGATTTTTAAATTCGTCGACTTAAACTTCGTCCATCAATGTGCGCAACAACTCAACTTGTTGCACTGCATCTGGACCAATCGGATTGACGGAGATGACCGTGACTCCTGCTTCCTTGAATGCTGAAAGGCGTTCTTTGATAAAACCCTTCGGACCAACAAGATGCGAATTGAGCAACCAGTCAGAAGGAACTTTTGCTGCAGCCTCTTGCTTCTTGCCGTCCAAGTACAAATCTTGAATCTCGACGGCCTCCTTTTCGTAGCCGTACGACTTGCAGATGTCGTTATAAAAGTTTTTGCCACGAGCACCCATGCCACCTACGTACAAAGCAGTTGATGGTCGTGCGAAGTCCAAAACTTTTTGCTGATCTTCGCCCGTAAGCGACTCATCAATTGCGAGCATGCCGCCCGCCGAAATGTCCATGCGACCACGCGATGGGTCACGTTTTGCGGTGCCCGCCTTGAGAGCATCGCCCCACACATTCTGAAATTTTTCTGGATAGAAAAATATCGGCATCCAACCGTCAGCAATCTCTGCAGTCGCTTCAACACTCTTGCCCATCAGTGATGCCCACCAAATTGGAATCTCGTTACGAACTGGATGATTGATCAATTTGAGCGCTTTGCCAAGTCCGGTGCCCTGGCCCTGTGGAAGCGGAACTTCTACAGTCTTGCCTTGATACGACAATGGCTTTTCGCGCTTCCACACTTCGCGACAGATGTCGATGTATTCCTTGGTGCGCTGCAATGGTTTCTCATATGGCATTCCATGGAAACCTTCGATCACCTGTGCGCCAGATGCACCAAGACCAAGAATGAATCTTCCGTTGCTCACATAGTCGCAACCGGCAGCAGTCATTGCAACAAGCGCAGGAGTGCGCGAATACACATTGATGATGCCAGTGCCGATCTGCAACTTGTTGGTGACTGCAGCAAGATAACCAATTTGCGAAATGGCGTCGTACGAATACGCCTCTGCCACCCACACCATGTCGAGACCTACTTTTTCAAGCTCGACAACCTGCTTGGCCGACGACTGAAAGTCGGAAATGTAATTGATCATCATCGAAAGTTTCATGATGATGAGACTAGATGAGGCTTAGTTGACTTTGCGAGTTCGACCTTCCCAGTACGGGGCGCGTAAGTCCTTCTTCAGAATTTTGCCGCTTGGGTTGCGAGGAAGAGCATCAATCCAAGAGACAGACTTGGGGCACTTAAACCCAGCCAGACGCTCTTTGGCAAATGCAATGATCTCATCTTCGGTGACCGCCACATCGGCCTTGCGTACCACGATTGCCATTGGCACTTCGCCCCACTTTTCGTCGGGCACACCGATGACCGCCACGTCGGCAATTGCCGGGTGACCCATAAGCGCATTTTCTACTTCGGCAGGGTAAACATTTTCGCCGCCAGAGACGATCATGTCTTTGACTCGATCGTAGATGTAGACGTAGCCGTCTTCATCTTGATACGCGGCGTCACCAGTTTTAAACCAACCTTCTGGGTTGATCGACTTGGCAGTTTCTTCGGGCATGTTCCAGTAGCCCAACATGACTTGGCCACCCTTCACCCAAATTTCGCCCACTTCGCCGACGGGAACGTCGTTGCCGGTTTCCGAATCGACAACGCGTAGTTCCATCCCGGGCACAATCTTTCCGCACGAGCGCAACAACTTTTTCTTTGGCCCTTCAAGATCGTGATCTTCCGGCATGAGAATGGTGGTTGCTCCCGTGGTTTCGGTAAGGCCATACACCTGCATGAAGTTGGTCTTGAATGTTTTGATCGACGCAGCAAGTACCTCTTCCGAGATTGGTGAAGCACCGTACGCAATTAATTCGAGGCTCGAGTAGTCGGCCTTGTCTACATCTGGCACCATCAACATGAACTGCAACAGCACCGGCACCAAAAATCCGTGCGTGATGCGATGCTTGCCGATGAGCGTCACTATTTCGGCTGGGTTGACATCGCGAATAATGATTGACTTGCAGCCAAGCGCCATACCCGCAGTTGCCCAACCGCCGCCGCCAATGTGAAAGAGCGGCATTGCAACAAGGTTGACCGTACGGTCGGTGAACTTCCAGATTTCTGCAGCAAATGGAATGAGCGCAAAAAAGTTTTTGTTGGTGAGCATGACACCTTTTGGCCGACCCGTTGTGCCGCTTGAGTACAACTGAAATGCCACATCACCAGGTGCCGACTCGACGCCGGGATCAGTTGCATCGCCGCTTGCCGAGAAATCGGCAAACGATGGATATTTGCTGTGACCACCAATGACAACGATTGTCTTGACATTGGGAAGATCGCCTGCAATTGCATCGAGCACCGGAACAAAGTCAGGACCAACAATGAGCACCTTTGCGGCCGAGTCATTGGCAATAAATGCCACCTCTGGTGGTGCAAGTCGCCAGTTGATATCCACGCTGACGGCATTGAGTAAACCACACGCATAAAAAACCTCGAAGTGATCAATGCCGTTCTTGTCTAGAAATGCAACTCGGTCTTGTGGGCCAACGCCGGCAGCCTTCAATGCGTTTGCAACCCTGCAAGAGCGCTCGTATAACTGACCCCATGTTTGGGTTTTGTCGCCTTGCACGAGGGCGACTTTGGTGGGCTGTGTTGCTGCGTGCGAGCGGACGATGCCTGCGATGTTGTTGATCTCAATTGTCATGGCCAAAAACTAGCAATTTTGCCAGCACCGTACAAGAGCGCAATTGACCATATATTGTTGGGCAAAGAAAAGTAGGCCCGTGACAACCCCATCAACACACCCTTCGTCTGAAGGCGTACAACTTGCGGTCTATGACTACGCGCCTGAGTCGACCGCTGTACCGGTTTTGCTTTCACATGCGACTGGATTTCATGGCCGAGTGTTTGACCCTGTTGCCGAGCACTTGCACGCTTCACATCACTGCTACTCATTCGATTATCGCGGACATGGTGACTCGAGTTTGCCTCAAGACTGGAAAGCAAATTGGAGTGGTTACGGAGATGATGCGCTTGCAGTTTCACGCGTAATTACGGCTGCGCATTCAGCTACGCCGATCATTGGTGCTGGACATTCGATGGGAGGAGCAGCACTTGTAATGGCCGCTCTTCGTGAGCCAGAACTCTTTCGTGCCTTAGTGCTCTACGAGCCAATTATCTTTCCGCCCCAAGTGCGAGTTGGCATCACGAATACAGGAGTCCCTAGCCCGCTTGCGAACGGAGCACGCCGCCGACGCAGCACGTTTGCTTCGTTTGACGAGGCGATCGCCAACTACTCCTCAAAGCCACCGCTCAACGTGATGCGGTCTGATGCGTTGCGCGCGTATGTAATGCATGGTTTTCGCGCTCAGCACGACGGTATTTCAATCAAATGCTCGCCCGAACACGAGGCCCGCACTTACGAGATGGGTGCGATTCACGAAACCTGGAACGACCTGCCCAAACTGCGGGTGCCCGTGTGGCTAGTTTCGGGAGAAGTGATTCCACATACTCCAGGCGCAATTGCCGCCCTCATCGCCAATGAAGTACCCGGCTCAACACTCGTGCAGTGGAACGACCTCGGACACTTTGGACCGATGCAAGATCCGCAGAGATTCGCGCAACTCATCGCACAAGTAGATGCGGCCACACAGTGACAGAAGTATTTGCACTTCCAGAAACTTTGTCGCCATCGGGTACGGGCACATTTCAAAATTGCCCATTGCAGTTTCGATTTCAAAACATCCAAAAACTTCCGCAACCCCCTGGTGCGGCAGCAGTAAAAGGAAACGTTGTGCACCGCGCACTCGAGCTACTTTTCCAACTCGATGCCCCACTTCGCACGCACGCAGCCGCACATGATTTTTTAGCAACGGCTAAAACCGAATTTGAACCCACATACGACATCACTGGTCTCAACCTGACACCCGAACAAGCCACAAAGTTTTGGGCCGACTGCACCACACTCGTCGACAGCTACCTGCGCATGGAAGACCCAACAACAATCAACTCAATCGACACCGAAATGTGGGTGACTGCTCCCCTCGCCAAAGTTGCACTGCGCGGCATCATCGACCGCATCGAACGCGATGCAGATGGCGGATTAATTATTAGTGACTACAAGACCGGCAAAGCCCCACGCGATATCGATGTTGAGGGCAAGATGATGCAGTTGCAAATGTACGCATACATGCTGCGCGAAATGCGGGGCGAGTTGCCAACATCGCTGCAGTTGCTGTACATCAAAGATGGCATACGCCATACACGCACACCAACCGAGCAGTCAATGCGTTTTGTGCACACGCGCACCAATGCGCTGTTTAACGCAATTGAAAAGTCGTGTGCAACGTCATTCTTTCCCACCAAAAAAAGTGGACTGTGCAACTTTTGCAATTTCAAATCGTGGTGCCCAGAGTTTGGTGGCGACCCATCCAAAGCAGCAGTCGAAGCACCTCTCAAATACCCAAGGCCGCCACAATGAACACAGAGCCGAACACCAGCAACAATGCACCACGCCAACTCTTGCATCTGCGCATGGATGCCGCGGTCGATAACGCCCTTGAACACATCCGCGACAACAAAATTGTCATTGCAATTTTCTCGATCGCTAGTGCTGTTGGTGATTTTGGCTTGCTCTGGCACATCATCGGTGTCGTGCGCGCAATCGGCAGCATCGATCGGCTGCTGCAAGCACTTATTTTTTCAATTCTGATAGGGATTGAAAGCCTGATCCTCAATCAGGGCATCAAGCGCTTGTTTAGGCGCTCTCGCCCAACAGAAAAGGGCGACACACGGTTTGCTCTGCGCAAGCCTCGCACCTCAAGTTTCCCTAGCGGGCACTCATCGTCTGCATTCTTTTCGGCTTTAGTGCTCACCTACTTCACGGCATGGCCGTGGTGGTTGCTGTTCTATACGTTTGCGTTAATCATCGCAACGAGTCGTGTTGGCGTGCGCATTCATCACGCGAGTGATGTCATTGCCGGGGCATTTGCAGGCACGCTCATGGGCGTGATCGGATTACTGGTGTTGCGCCATTACGGCGTCTGACAATTTTGCGATTTACGCTTCGCTAGATGAAGCAGCGTTTGCAGTCAACAACAAGCGAACATCGAGCAACAAATCTGAAACTTCGATGGTTGATACCAATTCGCGGTGCAGCATTTCGGCCAGTGCCTTGTCGATGACGGTAAGGGCTTCGGTGATAACTGCAGTTTCGCGTGAATCGGTCATGGCATGACCATACCTGATCGGTGTCACAAAATCGCGACACTGTGCGTAACATCACAGGCATGGAACTTGGCGGAAAAATAACTGTTGTAACGGGTGCTGCGGGCGGGATCGGAATGGCGCTGGCCGAACGATTCCATAAAGAAGGTGCCACGGTTGTCTTGGCCGACCGCGACCAGGCGCCACTTGATGAGATTGCGCTGCGCTTGAATACACAGCGCCCAAACTCTGCCCTCGCAGTGGCTGGCGACCTCGGCACCGAAGAGGCAAATGCCACACTGATTTCTACCGCCGAAAAAACATTTGGTCCAATCGATTTGTTTTTCGCCAACGCAGGTGTCGGCTCGGGTACCGATCTCACCACCGAAGAAGACGTTTGGAACACAGCATTCGATATCAACGTCAATGCACATCGTTGGGCGGCAAAGTATTTGGTGCCGGGTTGGCTTGCTCGCGGAGAAGGATATTTTTGCAGCACTGCGTCTGCTGCTGGCTTACTCTCGCAAATTGGCTCCGCGCCATACTCCGTTACCAAACACGCTGCACGCGCATTTGCCGAATGGCTCTCCATCACTTATGGCAAGCGCGGCATCAGGGTCAGTTGCTTGTGTCCACAAGGCGTCAATACCAACATGCTCAAAGGTGGCGACAACCCTGCAGGCGGTGAAACCACCAATGTCGTGCGGGTTGCAGGCGTAGTGCTCGAGCCAGCCGACGTTGCCCAGGTAGTTGTCGAATGCATCCGAGCAGAAACGTTTTTAATTCTGCCCCACCCTGAAGTTGCGCAATACGCAACGCTGAAGGCGTCAGAGAACGAGCGTTGGCTCGCAGGCATGCGCAAACTGCAGATGCGCGTGTTCGGCGTTTAGCTTTTAGTTTTTGAATTCAGGAATCAGCGTGGCGAGTTCGCGCCACTCGGCACTTGGCAGCGAAACAAAATCTTCGGTCAATACCTGAACACAAACATGTGACGCACCAGCGTCATAGTGCTCTTGAATACGTTTGCGAATGGTGTCGAGCGTGCCCCATGTGCAAATCGCATCGACCAATCGGTCGCTTTGAACACCATGTTCATTCTTGATGTCTGCTTCGGTAAAACCAGAGCGCAATAAATTGTTGGCGTAGTTGGGCAAACGCGTATAGGTTCCCATGTAGTTGCGCGCAATCGTTCGTGCCTTAGTTGCATCGGTCTCAAAAATCACAGCAATTTCTGGCGCAAGAGTTGGACCAACGCCCATGATTTCTCGAGCAACTGCAGTGTGATCCGGGGTCGTGAAATATGGATGCGCACCATCACTTCGCTCACCCGCCAGCTTGAGCATCTTTGGTCCGAGTGCCGCAAGAATTCTGTGCGTCGGCATCGTCGGTTGAGCCGCCATGAACATTCCGGAGTCCATCGTGTCGAGGTATTCGACCATGGTTGAATACGGCCGTTCATAAACCCTTTTGTGAATTGCTTTGGCCATATTTCCATGGCTCGTGCCGATACCCAGAAGAAAACGATCAGGAAATGCTTCGGTCAACGTTTTTTGTCCAGCCTGCATTGTTGCCGCGCTACGTGCCTGCATCGATGCGATGCCCGTACCAACTATCAGTTTTTTTGTTGCACCGAGCAACAAACCTGCATGTGCAAACGGCTCGCGACCCACTGCTTCAGGAATCCACACCGTGGAAAACCCGAGTGACTCGATCTCGCTCACTGCCTCGAGCGATTTGGCCATCGGTTGCGCATCAAGCGTCCATGTCCACAACCCCAGTCGGCCAATATCGAGTGGTTTTGTCATGGATGCAACAATAACTGCATTCTCAACCAATGCCCGTACACATGATTACTGTTATGAAAGTAAGAATCATCGAAACAACACAGATGCGAGGAGTAATTGCTTCCTTCGCTTTACTCATCGGGCTCGCATCTTGTTCTGGTTCGTCACAACTACTACCACCACTGCAAGGCGGGCAAGCAGATCTTGTCAAGATTGCACACGTGATCGATGGCGACACAGTAGACATTGACATCAATGGACGCACAGAACGCGTACGACTCATCGGTGTCAACACACCAGAAACCAAGCATCCAACAAAGCCCATTGAATGTTTTGGGCCAGAGGCAAGTGCTTACCTGACACAACTGTTGCCAAAGGGCACCACGGTGCGAATCGAGCGTGATGTCGAGGCCCGCGATCGATACGGTCGCATGCTGCTGTATCTGTATCTCGGCTCTAACGATCTGTTCATCAATCTCGACTTAGTTGCACGCGGTTATGGCACGCCAATGAGCATTGAGCCAAACACATTTCACCGCAACGATTTTGTGCGTGCGGCGGCACAAGCCGAGGCCGCAAATGTGGGGCTCTGGAAGGCATGTCGCTAGTAGCGTTTGGGGTGTGAACAACAGCCAGCAGTCTCTTGTCGAACGACTTGGGTACTCGGCATCATCCAAACTCGTGATCATTAGTTGCGACGACTTGGGAGCGTTTCATGCAGCCAATGTTGGCGTGTATGACGCCTTGCGAAAAGGTGTTGCAACGTGTGCATCGCTGATGGTGCCGGCTCCATGGGCTCGACACGCGGTCATGACATATGCCGGCGAAGACATCGGTGTGCACCTCACTCTCAACAGCGAACACGAGATGTATCGCTGGGGTCCGATTACTCATGCACCGTCGCTGCTCTCGGGTGAAGGCGGCTTTCCGCGCACTATTGACGACCTGTGGGAACACGCCGATTCGGCAGAAGTATTGCGAGAGTGTCGCGCACAAATTGCGAGTGCACTCGAATGGGGCATCGACGTCACTCACTTGGCACCACACCTCACATCAATCACACTGCGACCAGAATTTTTTGATGTCTACATGGAACTTGCAGTCGAATACAAACTGCCTGTGAGACTGCCGTCCACAATCACCGAGCAGCAAGCTGGTTTTCCATTTCGCACACTCGCCGCCGAAGAGGGCGTGCTCTTCCCCGACCACTTCGATCACGATTGGCGCGAAGGCAGTCGCGAACGCGTTTTAAATTCGTTGCACAATCTGCAGCCAGGCGTTACCGAGATTCACGTGCAGCCTTGTGTCGATACTCCAGAAATTCGCGCACTTGGCGATGCCTCGAGTGGATGGATCGACGACTACGAACTCGTTGTCAATGACCAGTCGCTCAAGCAAGCGCTGACTGATAGCGGCGCAACGTTGATCGGTTATCGCGAGTTGCGCGATGCAATGCGAAAAATGTAGTTATCTCAACGAATCCCGCGAAACATATCGCTTTCAAATTCGCCTGACCCCAGTGGTGCAGTACGCACCAATGATTTTGCCAAGATCCAATCTTCAAATGGGTAGACAGCGCAAAGTTCGTCATCGCTGAGGCCAAACCAAAACGGCTCAGTCTCATCCACCTGCGTTTTGTGCGCACGCAACGCCCCTGACCGCGCCCACAAAAACTTTCCGATCTCCAACTTGGTCGTGATCCGATCATCGAGATCGGGACGACTAAACCAATTTTCGTCGTAAGGCGACTCGCCGCGAAGTCTCAACAACTCTTCGTGCACAGCAACGAGTCGCTGTCTCGACCATGCCGAGTAATACATCTTGATCGGTTGCCACGGTTGGCCATGTTCTGGATACCACTCATCGTCACCCGCACGATCAAACGCCAACACACTGATCTCGTGCACTTTGATGTGATCGGGGTGCGGATAACCGCGTTGATCGTCGCCATACGTCACGAGTACTTGTGGCTTCTCGCGGCGAATAACTGCCACGAGGCGTCCGACTGCTTCATCCATGTCGGCCATATGGAAACACGCCGGGTTGTTGTTTGTCGGCGAATCAACCATGCCGGAGTCGCGGTAGCCAAGCATCTCCACATGATGGAAGCCAATTACTTTGGCCGCAGCATCAAGCTCGCTTGGTCGGAGTTGCTCGAGCAACTTTTTTTCGGCCGCAGCATCAAGTCCATGGAATGGCTGTCCAACTTCTTTGAGTGCCGGATTGTTGACATCGCCCTCTTCGCCCCCAGTGCAACACACCAGCACGGTGCGCACACCTTGCGAGTTGTACCACGCCATTGTTGGCGCACCCTTTGAGGCTTCGTCATCGGGATGGGCGTGCACCGTCAAGATGCACAGCGGTTCAGACCCAAAACTCATCACGTCAGGCTAATAGTCGTAATCTAGGGTGATGCAACCGCGACACTTGCGAGTAGTTTTCGCGCTGACCTTCGTCACACTCTTGGGAGCGTGTTCGCGCGACGGACGCGAGATGCAAGAACCTTCTGCCAACCAACAAGAATCAATTGCGGTCACAACAACTGCAGGTGCAGTGATGACTCCGGTTGGAGGCTTTGCCCTTACTCCGCCGTGGGCAGAGGGAGCCCAACTTGATGCGCGCTTCACGTGCGCTGCTGGCATCTCTCCAAGCCTCACGTTTGTCAATGTTGCGTCAGACATCGTGACCTTGGCTCTGAGCATCGTTGATGAGACCACCAATAATTCGGTGCAGTGGATTGTGGCCAACATTCAACCGACCCAAACCGCTGTGGCAGAGGGTCAAGTACCTGTCGGATCTATTGAGGCCACGAATTCACTCGGCACCATCGGTTTTGGCGCACCTTGTCCACCTGCTGGAGAAACCCACACCTACCGCTTGACGGGTTACGGGCTTTCGCAGCAACTGGAACTCGAAAATGGTGTCGATAGTGCGACACTCATTCAAGCCATCGAGCTTGCCGCACTCGATACGCAGTCAAGTTCGTTCATCGTCACCTCGAACTAACAACCAATCCGATCGAGCGCCTCCGACTTGGCACTATGGGCTCATTTGCCCCTCTCGACCTGTAAAGATATGGAGATTGACCGTTCGATAGCTTCCCTCCCCATTGGGGTATTTGAGACCGATATCAACGGTCGTCTCACCACCGCCAATGATGCCTTTCGTGCACTCGCCCTCGGTGGTGGAAGCATCACTCAAGGTGCTGCACCATGGGTCAACGCACAACCAGCCGAGCGATCACTTGCCGAAGCAGCGTGGCAGCGTGCTCGCGAAACCGCGACGCCATTTACATTTGAATTTCGATTGTGGAAGCCAGATGGCGAGGTGATGTGGATACATGTATCGACGCAACCACAACTTGGTACCAATTCGGCGATCACTGGTTATGTCGGCACTGCACATGACGTAACTGACGCAGTTGTCAAACGAGTGCTGAGTGAGCAACTTGTTGGCTTGCTCGATGTCACTGCCGATGCAGTGTTGGTGTTTGACCAACATGGCGCACTCATGTTTTGCAACGATGGCGCACGAGAACTCATTGGCGTCAATGAACAAACTGGTCTCAATGATGCTGCTGCACAAATGTTTATCCAAGCAATTCGTGACCAAGTGCCACGCGAAGTCACCACTTCGTCGACGAGCAATCGCTGGGAAGGCGAACTTGGTTTTAGAAGTCCAGACGGCATCATGCGCACGCTCTCAATTGTGTTGCAGATTGTGCGCACCGCAGATGGAGTGATCTCGCACTACTCGGCAATTGCCCGCGACATCACCGAGGCAAAGCAACTCCAGGACGAACTCACCCGTCAAGCAACCCACGACGCAATGACCGGTTTGCCGAACCGTGTGCTGTTTTTGCGCAAACTTTCCGAAGCACTTGAGCGCAGCCGCACACTCAAGCGTGGAGTCACCGTCTTGTTTGTCGATCTCGACAAACTCAAAGACGTCAACGACAACATCGGTCATGCAGTTGGCGACCAGTTGCTCAACACCATCGCCAAGCGATTGGTCAGTGCAACTCGCCCATCAGACATTGTTGCCCGCATCGGTGGAGACGAATTTGTGGTGTTGTGCGACGGACTTGGTGACGAACATGTGGCAATGGATGTTGCAGACCGCGTGCGCCAGGCAATGACGGGCCAAGTCATCTTGCAGGGCATCGAGATCTTTACCAGTGCTTCAATTGGTATCGCGATGGCTACACCAGCGTTGTTGGCCGAAGAATCGCCAAATGATGCAGCAGTCACATTGCTGCGCAACGCAGACACCGCCATGTACCGAGCAAAGCAGCGCGGTCGAGGTCGATGCGAAATGTTTAGCGAGGAAATGCGCAAGACCGATCGTGAGCGTGCTGCTCTGTCATCCGAACTCGAGCGCGCTCTTGCCACCAACCAACTCTTTGTTGTTCATCAGCCAATTGTCTCGACCCACACCGGTCGAGTCGCTGGCACCGAGGCACTGTTGCGCTGGAATCACCCCGAGCGTGGAGTGCTCACGCCTCCGGTGTTCCTAGAAATGGCTGAAGAGTCTGGCGCCATTGGGCCAATTGGTGACTGGGTAGTGCGCCAGGCATGCACCGATGCACGCTCGTGGATGGACGCGCACATTGTGGACGGATCGTTTGTTGTGCATGTCAATGTGTCAGCACGCCAACTCAGCGACTCTGGATTTGTAGAACGCGTAATGGGATCGTTGAGAGACACAAAACTTGAACCATTTCATCTCGCTCTCGAAATCAACGAAACCACAATGCTGAACGACAACCCCGCCATCATGCGCACGCTCAATGCGCTCAAGCGCCAGGGAGTCAAGCTCGCCATCGACGACTTCGGCACCGGATATTCATCACTCGCCCACCTTCGCGATTTTCCTGCAGACTTCCTCAAACTGGATGGCACTCTTGTGCGCGATATCGGGTTGCAGGGCTCAGATGATCCGATCGTTCGTTCAATCATTCAATTGGCACACTCACTGAACATGTCGGTGATCGCCGAGTGGGTGA
>ENA-UOYL01000412-UOYL01000412.1-marine-metagenome-genome-assembly--contig:-NODE-412-length-15374-cov-2.709616_pt1 | contig 15374 bp, 15 predicted proteins | sample MGYA00238173_ERZ767189 | MGnify/ENA primary metagenome ERZ767189 (study PRJEB28943, sample SAMN06267163) | marine metagenome | isolation source: Columbia River Estuary | place: USA:Columbia River Estuary... | reverse complement strand
TGATCTTTTGCCCGCTTGGCGAACCAGGAAGTGGCGTTTTCGAGGTGGTCTTCCGTAAAGGGATTGACGAGGAATCTGAACAACTGGCGCGCAATGTCAGCCCGTTCACCGTTGAACCTGGCAAATTTACGTACCGACTTGTTCGCGGGGAAATTGAGCTCCAAGAACTAGGGCAAATATTTGCCCACTGTCGCGTTGACCATGGCGATTGGTCCATTGTTCCGCTCACATTGTTGCCTCCGGTTGCGTAATCGGAACTACAGTCGCGCCGTGACTTCTTCTGCAAAATTGACTCCAGAAACAGACGCCAAGGCGATTGCCCTCATCCGCGGTTTGGCCATGGACGCCCCGTTGTATGCAAAGAGTGGTCACCAAGGCACCGCTATGGCACTGGCGCCTCTTGCACATGTCTTGTATAGCCGAGTGTTGCGTCATGCTCCCCAAGATTCCAGTTGGAGGAATCGAGATCGGTTCATTCTTTCAAACGGCCATGCCTCAATTTTGCAATACGCCATGTTGTTCCTGAATGGTTACGGACTCGAAATAGAAGACATCAAAGCGTTCCGTCAATGGGACTCACAAACTCCGGGTCACCCAGAGGTTGGACACACGAACGGTGTTGAAGTGACAACGGGACCTTTGGGCCAAGGTTTTGCTAATGCCGTAGGCATGGCCATTGCTGAACGCAACCTTCGCGAACGGTTTGGCGCAGACCTCATGGACCATCACACATTTGTACTTGCTGGTGATGGTTGCTTCATGGAAGGAATCAGTCATGAGGCTGCCTCGCTCGCAGGTCATCTTGGACTTGATCGCCTGGTATGTGTTTTTGACGACAATGGAATCACTATCGACGGCAGCACATCGTTGACCTGTTCAGACGATGTTGCCAAACGATTTGCAAGTTACGGATGGAACGTGATTCACGGTGGTGAAATCGGTGAAGACCTCGATGCTCTCGAGAACATGCTGACCACCGCTCGCAGTCACACCGGGCAGCCAACACTGTGCATTTTGAACACGCACATTGGTTTCCCATCGCCAGACTTCACCGACGCACATGAAGCGCACGGAAACCCATTTAACGCCGAACATGTTGCCAAGACGAAAGCGATAATGGGAATCCCTGATGAGCCATTTTGGGCGCCAGGTGAACTTGTGTCGCAGTGCCGTGCTCATGCAACAAACAGAGGTTCAGCGTTTATTGGTGCATACGACACGGCCACTGCACACGCAGAAGGCAAGCATGGTTTCGATCAGTGTTGGTCAGAACCACAAGGTGACACTGTTGCAGAGTTGATGCCAAATTTTGCGGCTGATTCAACACTTGCTACGCGACAGGCAATTCAACAGTGCATCGAAGCCAGCACTGCTGCTCTTCCTGGATTGCTCATTGGTTCGGCAGACCTCACGGGCAACACGGGTGTCAAGGTGAAATCGGTCGGCGCTCAATCGAAGCAACTCCCAACAGGTCAGCAGGTGTACTTCGGTATTCGCGAACATGCAATGGGAGCCGCAATGGTCGGCATGGCACTTCATGGTGGATCAATTCCCGTTGGCGGAACGTTCTTCGTGTTTGCTGACTACATGCGCCCTGCAATTCGACTTGCAGCACTGAGCAAAGCCCGCGTCATATTTGTTTTTACCCATGACTCAGTTGGTGTAGGAGAAGACGGACCTACACATCAACCAATTGAACACCTTGCGAGCCTTCGCGTTATTCCAGGACTACAGGTCATTCGTCCGGCTGATTCAAATGAGACGAAAGTTGCATGGGAGTGTGCGCTCACCTACCCAGGTCCGACAGCGCTTGTGCTCAGTCGACAGTCACTGCCGATATCCACCGATGGTGAGGCTGTTCGATATGGCGCAGAAACGGTTGTTAAATCTTCGAACACACAAATTGTTTTGGTTGGAACGGGTAGCGAGGTTTCAGTCTGCGTCGAAGCCGCAAAACTCTTGAAAGCTTCTGGTATCGATGCGAGTGTCGTTTCGATGCCATCATTCGATCGATTTGAACAACAGTCATCGAAGTATCGCGATTCCGTTTTACCTCTTAATGTTCCCGTCTTGTCGGTTGAGGCTGGCGTGACATTTGGTTGGTCGCAATATGCAGATTTAAGCGTGGGTATCGACCGATTTGGGGCCAGTGCGCCAGGATCTACCGTGATGAGCAAGCTTGGTATTTCGCCAGACAATGTTGCGGAAAAAGCCCGTTTTTTGTTGAGTGAGAGCCAATAATTTCATGCCAACAAATAAATTGACCGAATTGTTCGATGTTGCAGGTCAGAGCCCATGGCTCGACAACTTAAAGCGTGAATACATCGTTAACGGTGACTTTGCTCGGGTTCTTGCCTCCGGAATCAGAGGCTTGACTTCGAATCCCACTATTTTCCAAAAGGCTATTCAAGGATCTGCTTTGTACGACCAGCAATTCGATCAGTCGATACAGCGCGGACTTTCAATCGAAGACACCTATTGGGAGCTTGTCGTTTCAGACATCGTCGGTGCACTTGATATTTTTGCGCCTCTCTACGTTTCTTCGTCGGGACTTGACGGCTATGTCAGCGTTGAGGTTTCGCCAGCACTCGCCCATGACATGGCGGGAACGGTAAATGCTGCTCAAGAACTCCATGACCGAATTTCGCGACCCAATGTGATGATCAAGGTGCCGGCAACACAAGCATGCATTCCCGCAATTGAGGAAATCATCAGTCGCGGCATCAACGTCAACGTCACGCTTATTTTCGGACTCGATCGATACCAGCAGGTGATGGATGCCTATATCCGTGGATTACAGAAACTCGCACAGACAGACCCTGCCAAAGTTCAAGATGTTGCTTCAGTAGCAAGCTTCTTCATTTCGCGAGTTGATTCAGAAATCGATAAGCGCCTAGATGGTTTGGGAAGCGTTGATGCGCTACGTCTGCGTGGCAAAGCAGCCATTGCGCAAGCAAAGGTCGCCTATCAAATGTTCGAAACGACGTTCAGCAGCGAAGCTTGGCGCTCACTTATAAAACTTGGCGCACAAGTGCAAAGACCACTATGGGCATCTACCAGTACGAAGAATCCTGCATACCCAGACACCATGTACGTCGACGAACTTATTGGTGCCCATTCTGTAAACACACTCCCCGATGCAACGATGGACGCATTTAGCGATCACGGGTCTATTGCTCAAACAATTACCAACAATGTTGAAGCGGCCCGCGCGGTATTGCATGCGTTGGAATGTGTGGGTATTGATATGACTGCGATCGCAGACCAATTGGAAGCCGAAGGCGTTGTGTCGTTCCAGCAAAGTTTCAACGACCTCTTAGCGGTTCTTGAAGCCAAGAGCAAATAGCGATCTATGACGGTTCGCTCGATTGGGCAGGCAGTTTCCGAGTTAGTTGCAGAATTCGGCGGCAATCACGACTCCGATTACGTGACACACATGGTCACTACTGCATTGGGGCTCGGCACTGACAGCACATCAACGCTTGACCTAAAGATCGCTTCATCTGCGCTCAAAGAAATGCGCGAAGCATTTTCCATGTTCGATCCGTATGCCGATCGTAAAAAGGTGACCATATTTGGTTCTGCTCGTACGAAAAAGGACGATCCCCTCTACTTACATACGCAGAACGTCGCAGCCGAATTGGCTGCACAAGGCTGGATGGTGGTCACGGGAGCCGGACCAGGAATCATGGAAGCCGGAATGGTTGGTGCGGGTCGTGATCAATCAATTGGAGTTTCTATTCGTTTGCCTTTTGAAGCAAGCGCAAATCCGATCATCGCTGGCGACGGGAAGTTCGTTGAGATGCGGTATTTCTTCACGCGCAAGTTGATGCTCATGAAGGACTCACAAGCATTCATCTGTATGCCCGGTGGTTTCGGCACGCTTGATGAAACATTCGAATTGCTCACCTTGATGCAAACCGGTCGGGGCGCAATTGCGCCAACTGTCTTGCTTGATCTTCCAGGAGATCACTTTTGGCGCACGATGGATGAGTTCATTCGTGCGCAACTTCTGCCTCGGGGTTTGATTTCCGCCTCAGACTTTTCGTTGTATCGAGTGTGTGAATCAACCGCCGATGCGGTGCAGGAGATTGTTGACTTCTACAAGGTCTTTCACTCGGTCCGCTTTGTGGGTAAACACCTCATCATTCGCATGAATCGTCAGATCAGCGGTGCTGACTTAGAAGCTCTTAACGCAGACTTCGCCTACCTATGCAAACAAGGCAAATTTGAATTGTGTGATGCAACCCCGCAGGAAGTGAACAGCGTCGACAATCTAGACAAGGCTCGACTGAGGTTTGAATTTGTGCGCAACGATTTAGGCGGTTTGCGCGACGTGATTAACCGAATTAATCAAGCCGGCTGAGTACGCCAATCGCCTTCTCTATTGCCCTACGGGCCTGTGTGAGTTGGCGCTCTATCTCAGGCCGCTTTGCTTCACCTGCTCGATGAGCCTCCTTGAGGGTGTCAAGCGCCTTATCGGCGAGGTCTTCAGAGACGCTTTGTAGGTTGCTCACAATTTCTTCCACGGATGCCACATAGAAACTGTACTTCGTCTATCGTTAGCCCTCGTGCCAAAGCCTAAAGACCTCCATGAATATGTCAGCTTCTCTGATCCGAATTCGGATCAGACCTGGATGATTGATGCCACATACCTCAAGTCAAACTGGACATGCATTTATGGCTCAGGTTGCAAAGGTGTGCTCGATGATGATGCGACAAAGTTGCAGCACGGCTGTTGCAGTTATGGTGCGCACTTCATTGACAAGAAAGACCTCGCATCCGTTAAACGATCAGTAGCACGTCTAAAGCCATCACAATGGCAAAACATGGATCGTGGCAAGAATGGCAAGTGGCTAGGCAAAGAACGCGATGGAGCAGATGTCACCCGCAAAGTAAATGGCGTGTGCATCTTCCACAACGATGCATCATTCGAAGGTGGGCTCGGTTGTGCATTTCACATTGCAGCACTTGAGGCCGGAGAACGTCCTATGGACTGGAAGCCGGACGTCTGTTGGCAAGTTCCGTTGCGCCTTGAAGAATTCACTGAAGACGACGGCCACGTTGTTTCATTCGTTCGCGAATGGAAGCGTCGAGATTGGGGCGAAGGCGGACATGACTTCCATTGGTGGTGCACCGATGACTCGAAGGCATTCGTCGGAAAAAATCCGGTGTTCGAATACCTCAAAGATGAGCTAACTGAACTCGTTGGCCCGAGCATCTACAAAATGATCGTGGAAACACTGTCGCGCGATAATTCGGTTGCAGTTGCGCACCCGAAGATGAAAAAAGCGAAGAGTTAGTTACTCGACTTTTTTGTGTACTTGCGACGATCTTCAAGCGTGAGATATCGCTTGCGGATACGAATGTAACGCGGAGTAACTTCCACGAGTTCATCATCGCCGATCCACTCAATGGCAGTTTCCAACGTGTGGGTTACTGGAGTTGCCAACTTCGGACCGTCGTCGTGGCTGTGCGTACGAATGTTTGTCTTTTCCTTGGCGCGAACTGCGTTCACCACCATTTCGTCTTCTCGAGCGTTTTCACCAACAACCATGCCCTCGTATGTGTCGTCGCCTGGCGAAACAAACAATGTTCCGCGTAGTTGCAAGTTGTCGAGTGCATAAGCCGTCGTGGAACCCATGCGGTCGGCGATCATTGCGCCTCCCAAACGGTGAGGAAGCTCGCCACACCATGGCATCCAGCCTGCGAGGCTTTGATGCAATAGCGCCGTTCCGCGTGTGACAGTAAGCAGCAACGAACGGAAGCCAATGAGGCCACGTGATGGAGCTTCAAAGCTAACGATGGTGCGGCCCGGGTCTCCAGGGCGCAGGTCAGTAATACGGCCTTTTCGCGGCGCCAGTGCCTGTGTGATTGCTCCAACGTATTCATCTGGAACGTCGCACGTACCAGCTTCAAGTGGTTCTTGACGCTTGCCGTCGATTTCTTTGGTGATTACTTCAGGTCGACTTACCTGCAATTCGAAACCTTCTCGTCGCATGTTCTCGATGAGCACTGCAAGTTGCAATTCTCCTCGCCCAGCAACTTCCATTACTTCAGCAACTTCTGTATTGGCAATTTTGATACTCACGTTGCCAAGAATTTCCTTGTTCAAACGATCGCGAAGGTGGCGGCTAGTGAGGTATTTACCATCGCGTCCCGCGTAAGGAGATGTGTTGACGCCAAAGCTCATACGCAGAACTGGTTGATCCACTTCTAGGCGAGGCAAAACCATCGGGTTATCGACAGAAGCAATGGTGTCCCCTACTTCTACTTCTTCGATTCCAGAAAGAATGAACAAGTCACCAGCAACAACTTCTGTTGCATCAGAACGTTCAATGCCGGAAAACTGGAACAAACTGCTGAGCTTGCGCTTTAAAATTGGTGCAGGGTTTGTGTCCGTTGGCTTCTGACACACAGCGACGTTGTCGCCTTTGCGCAACACTCCAGAAATAACACGACCGATTGCAAGTCGTCCCAAATAATCCGATGCGTCCAAGTTGGTCACCATTGCTTGCAACGGTGCATTTGGGTCGTTTGTCGGTGCAGGAATGTGTTCAACGATGGCATCGAGCAGTGGGCTCAAATCGGTATCCATCGGTGGCATACCCAAGCCCTTCATTGCACGGCTCTCGCGCGCAACTGCTGAATACACAGGGAAAGAAAGGTGATGATCCGAGTGGGCAAGATCGAGGAACAACTGCTCAACTTCAAGCAGAACTTCTTCTTTGCGCTCATCTTGGCGGTCAACTTTGTTAATCACCAAGATGACGGGAAGGTCCAAGGCAAGAGCCTTCGACAACACGTAACGCGTCTGTGGCAGTGGACCTTCAGCGGCGTCTACTAGCAACAAAATACCGTCGACCAATGCAAGCGCTCGCTCTACTTCGCCTCCGAAGTCAGCGTGACCTGGGGTGTCTACCAAGTTGATCTTGGTGCCCTTCCACTCAATTTGAGCAGCCTTGGCCAAAATGGTAATTCCGCGTTCGCGCTCCTGATCGTCGTTGTCCATGACTCGGTCTACGACTGCAGAGTGGGCGGCAAACGTTCCCGTGCTGCGCAACAGCGCATCTACAAGAGTGGTTTTGCCATGGTCTACGTGCGCCACAAGGGCGATATTGCGCAAATTATTAGATTGTTGTGTCATTTGTTGGGGGTGATGTGAAAAAGCCGGTGTTGGCTGTTTTAGATCTCTTCCTCTTCGCTTTCTTCTTCGTCCTCATCGAATCGCACTCCGTAGCGTTCCGCTATGGCTGCATACTCGTCCTCTTCGGTCTGCGGCGAACGCGAACGACCACCAAAACCTAAATCTTCGGCCGTAGGGCCTGACTGCTTCAATCTGCGCGCTTCTTCAAAGCGACGATGACGACCCTTCTTCACGGCAGGGGCTCCGAACTGTGCTCGGACGACTACCGCTTCGGTAGCCGCCTATTGAATAAACATCGCAGATGACTCTAGCCGTTGAAATGGCTCAAAATGGGCATTATTGCAAGGTTGTTGGTAAAAGTCGAAGGCGTCCTCGCCCATCAAAACTGAGTCCTGCTTCGCCAGTCAGAATCTTTTCAATGTCGCGTCCGACGATTTCCGCACGCCAGCCAGTGGATAAGCGTGAGTCCTTTGATTTGCGCAACAAATCCATAATGTCCTGCCGGGTGCCCAGCAAGGTCGCATCAACATGGTGCTCGCGAGAGAGTTCACCAATCCATGCTGCAATGAGGCTCATTGCAGGTCGAAACTCCTTGTCGACGTCATCGTGATCGGAATGCGGGATCTTTGCCTCTACGTCACGACCGGCCTTCACCGCGTCCACGATTTCTTGTCCAACAAGTCCTCCAATTTGGCGACTTTCAAGACCCCGAATCGACGATAAATCGGCGACTGAGTGCGGCATCGCATGTGAGATTCCGAGCAAAGCGATATCAGACAGCACTCGACGAGGTGGCATGTCGTGTTGCATTGCCTTTAGCTCTCGCCATTGCGCTACCGCCTGAGCAACGCCACGCGAGGCAGGCTTAAGCGTACGAACTTCCTTAATTCGCAACCAAGCATCGGTTGGGTCTTGTGGTCCATTCGGACGCGTGCGCAATTCCTCGCACGCTTCTTCGGCCCAGGATGCCCTTCCCAATTCAGTCAATCGAGCCATGATGCTGTCGTGAAGGACGAATAGGTAGTCAACGTCACTTGCCGCGTACTTTTGTTGGTCCGCTGTGAGCGGCCTGCGTAACCAATCGGTGAGACGGTCACCTTTTGGCAATGAGATCTTCAGTTCGTTCTGCACCAGAGATGCCAAAGATGGCGTCGACATACCAATGAATCCAGAAGATAGTTGCGTATCAAAGATTCGCTTTGGAATAGCCCCAGAAGCATGTTGCAGTACTTCTAGATCTTGTTGTGCCGCATGAACGACACACAATGAGTCGCATGCAAATAGCCTGACAAGCAATGTGGTGTCCACTGCAAGTGGGTCGACAAGCGCAGTTGTTTCGCCGACGCGAATTTGCAGCAATGCAAGCTTCGGGTAGTACGTTTTTTCCCTATGAAACTCGGTGTCAAGCGCATAGCGCTCAGACACAACAACTTCATCAATCAGTGCATTAAGAGCATCGTTGTCGTCTATCCACATCATTTGGAAACTGGTCTATTCGCCAGAAACAACGGCATTGCCTGATGCGATCCAGCCCGTGGTTCCGCCTGCAATATTCACAAGATTGTTGATTTCAAAATCTGCAAGGTATTGGCAAGCCCGCATGCTTCTTCCACCAACCTGACAAATGACATACACGGTTCCATCATGACGAAATTCATCTACACGATCTTGAACAGTTGACAGCGGAATTGAAATTGCCGTTGGTACGTGACCGGCAGCGAATTCATCGGCCTCGCGCACATCGATAAGTAATGCACCATGTGCAACAAGTTGTTCTAGTTCTGAGACGGAAATTTCAGCGATCATCGTGTTTATCCTATTGCGTGTCTGAAGGTGTATTGACATTGGTTAATACCTGATGAGAAAAATGTTGTTCGATCACATTGAGTCCAGTGATGGCGCGGTGGATCGCTCGTTCGCCAGATGAATATGCTCGAATCATGTGGTCGCGAGTTGCTTCCACGTCCCAACAACTGAGCAACCAGTGACGAAGCTGTGGAGGCTCGATGTCAGCGGCAACAACAACATCGTGACCAGACTGCCCTTCGATCAAACGCTCGAACTGATCCGCCATAAAAAATGGTGTGTCGCATGGAGCAAATACAACAAAATCTGTTATCGCGTGTTCCAGAACATCACACATTGCACCAAGCGGCCCGTTTCCTTCGCGATCCCCACTCACTCGTGAAACGTTGACGAAGTCGGGGTGGTCTACTTGAGGACCCACCAGGCATGAATTGCCTACACAACCCGTGAGATTATTCAGAACAACAAGACCCATCGGAATGTTGTTGACGGGATGGAACAATTTATTTGATCCAAAGCGCGTACTTTGCCCGCCAACAAACACAAATCCTGAAATCGTTGGACTCATTGCGAAGTTATGGTTTTCCGTTCGGGTCACACTGAAGTAAAAACTGTGAACACCGCGTTGCTTCATCTGTTTCGCCAATGGCAGCGGCAGTGCGAGCAAGTCCATCTAAACAATTCAGGAAGCCATGGTTCGTTATTGCTGACCAACGAACGTATCCGCTGCCCTTCCAACCATTTGCGCGCAATGCGTCAAGTCCGCGGTGATAACCGACTCGATAAGCCATGTAACTCTCTACTGAATCTCTCGCGGCATCCCCTAACGCAGCCCAAGCAGCGAGGTATCGCGGGTGGTCAGCCACCACACGGGCAACCGCATCTCGCCTGTCGCGTTCTGGCGAAGCAAGTGCCGCGTCTAATGCGGCTTGCATGCTGTTGTCAACTGCCGGAAGGACCACGTTTGGTGGCCCCATTCCTGAAACATTTACTGGTGAACTCATGAGGTAACCGTATAGGAGATGCAGTTGTGACTCTGGTTTTGCTGGCAGAATATGGTCATGATCGCAATTTCATTCAATGCAGACAATGTCGAAAACTTTTCATTGATGGCTATTGGGGGTTCCGTCATCGGTTTACTGCTGGTTCTCAAGTTTGCCAAATCAGTTGTTTCTAAACTCTTATTGCTGATCGTTTGTGTCGGCATCGGTGTTATTGCTGTTTCTCAACGTGACGCTGTTAACGCTTGTGTTGCAACTGCGACAAAGCAAGCACAAGCCGGAAATCCATTAGATACAACCTGTTCGTTTTTTGGCCAAGAGGTATCGCTTTCTGGTATCAACCCGCAACCATGATCGATGCATTCCTTGGGCACATAGATGCCTGTCCCACACCTGCTCATGTGGTCAAGAGAGCCTCCGAGTTACTCAACGGCAGCGGGTTTGACCGGGTCTCGCTTGAATCTGCTTTCACGAGTGGCCATCTTGAACATGGTTATGTGACACGTGGTGGAACGATCATTGCTTGGAGGAATGCACAAACACTTTCCACAAACGGCATCCGAATTGTTGGCGCTCATACTGATTCGCCAGGTCTGCATATCAAAACCAAACCTGACACTCAAACGCTCAATTGGCAGCAGTTACAGGTTGAGGTGTACGGCGGGCCACTACTTAACTCTTGGTTAGATCGCGATCTAGCGATTGCGGGTCATGTGGTTCTTCGTGACGGTACGACTTCATTATTTTCATCGCATCATCCTGTTGCGCGCATTCCTCAACTTGCCATCCACCTCGACCGCGATGTAAACGACAAAGGACTCATCCTTAATCGGCATCAACATCTCACGCCAATTTGGGCAACCGGTACATCAGCAATTTCGTTTGAACAATGGTTGGCGCAGCAAAACTCCGTATCGGTTTCTCAAATTGCCTCATGGTCAGCACAATTAGTGGACACTCAGCAAGCACAGATATTTGGACGCAATTCTGAATTCATCGCGTCTGCGCGAATTGATAATCAAATTTCATGTTGGGCAGCAATTTTTGCTTTATTGGCTGACACCAGTGACCAACCGATGATGATTGCACTGTTCGATCACGAAGAGGTCGGTTCTCAAAGCGATAACGGCGCCGGCGGACCGTTGCTTGAACACGTGCTCGAACGCCTCGCCTCAGTTTCAGGGTCAACCCGATCGGAGTTTCTGACTGCACTGCAGAAGAGCCACTGCGTTTCAGCCGACAATGCTCACGCAGTGCATCCCAATTACACCGATCGTCATGAGTTAAATAATGCTCCGTATGTCAACGAAGGCGTCGTCGTGAAGACAAACGTCAGCCAGCGGTATGCAACATCTCCAAGTTCAGTGGTACCAATCGTTCATGCTGCAGTAACAGCGGGGGTAAACCTGCAAACATTTTCATCTCGCAATAACATCGCTTGCGGATCAACCATTGGACCGATTACGGCTACTCGCCTCGGTATTGAAACAGTAGATATCGGAGTTCCGCAACTTTCAATGCATTCAATCCGTGAAATGTGCGGCACAAAAGACCCGGTAGATCTGGTTGCACTTCTCGGCGCATACTTTTCGCGCAGTTAATTCAGGCGAGCTAGCTGATCAGTCGGTTGGCTTCGTCCAACAGCAGTTGTAATTCACGTTGAATCTTTGAAGTCAATTCTGCAATCTGTTCACGTGATGCCCTACCGCCACTCGGAACTTCTGCACTAATGGGTTTACCGATAACCATGCGACACTTCTTGAACCGAATAGCTTTCGATCCAGAGCGCATTACATCTTCAGTTCCAGCAATGGCTGCAGGAACGATAGATACTCCAGTTTTTAGGGCAACATAAGCAGCGCCGTCGAAAAGCGGCTGAACTTCTGGTCCGTAATGCCGAGTGCCCTCAGGAAACATCACCAATGGCTCACCACTGTTCAAAATAGCGATGCAACGCTTCAACGCTTCAAGATCGGCTGTTCCTCGAGTCACCGGGAATGCACCCAGACCAGTCATAAATTTACCGATTAGCTTGTATTTCCAAATCGTGTCCTTGCCCATGAACCGCATTCGACGGCGAGTCGCAGCAGATGCGACCGGAATGTCAATCGTTGACCTATGCGTTGGAGCAAAGACAAAGGCGCCCTCTTTGGGAATATTTTCCGAACCGATCACACGAAGTCGCAGATACGAACGACATATTCCAACGACAAGTCCCCGCACGATCGCATAGAACACTTTCGTAGAACGTGATTGACCAACAATTCGCGAATCGACAACAGCCATTACGTAGTTCTCTCCACGAAAAGTTCTTCGATTTCATCTACGACATCATCTATCGCTCTGTCGCTGGTATCGACCACTACCGAATCACTCGACGAAGCGAGCGGGCTGTCTTCGCGGGTGCTGTCGAGTAAATCACGCTCGGCAATTGAGGCAGCGATTTGTGCAACATCTCCACCGTCTTGATCTACCCTACGTTGCGCACGAACTTCAGGTGACGCTGTTAGAAATACTTTCAATACGGCATTTGGAAACACCACCGTTGCGATATCGCGACCCTCGATTACTCCTCCGCCATGGGCACTCGCCCACTCTTGTTGGCGAAGTCGCATTTCAGATCGCACGCCGGAATTTGCGGCAACTTTGCTGACGTTGCCCGTCACTTCAGGTCCCCGAATGGCTGCGGTCGCATCATGTCCATTGATGATTACCCGGTCGATGCCCACGTGTAGATCGCATTCCTGAGCCAGTTTGGTAACAAGTTCTTGGTCGCTCAAGTCAAACTCATGCAACATGGCTTCGAACGTAACGGCGCGGTACATCGCTCCCGTATCTAGGTACTTCATGTGGAGACGAGCAGAAAGCGCTTTTGCAATGGTTGATTTTCCCGCACCTGCAGGTCCATCAATTGCAATCACACGTCGATGTGCGTCAACTACCAACTTGTATCCCTTGGTCGTCCCTCTTCGTAACCTGACGCGCTTTGTATTCCGATGATGGCGTTCTTACGGAACTCGACCGTGTTGTTCGCTCCCGCGTACGTGCACGACGAACGCACTCCCGCAACTATCTGATCGAGAATGTCTTCAACGCTTGGCCGCTCAGGGTCAAGATACATTCGCGAAGTCGAGATGCCTTCTTCAAACAGTTCTTTACGTGCACGCTCGACAGCGGACTCATCTCGCGTGCGGTTGCGCACCGCGCGGTTTGAAGCCATTCCGAAACTCTCTTTGTACAAACGCCCATTCGTGTCGCGAAGAGTGTCTGCTGCAGATTCATATGTTCCTGCAAGCCATGAACCAAACATGATGTTTGCGGCGCCTGCCGCAAGACCCAACGCGACATCTCGAGGGTGACGCACCCCACCATCAGCCCAAACGTGTTTGCCCAGTTGAGCTGCCTCTTCAGAACACTCGAGTACAGCCGAGAATTGTGGGCGACCAACACCAGTCATCATGCGAGTTGTGCACATGGCGCCAGGACCTACTCCTACTTTGATGATGTCTGCTCCGGCGTTAATGAGATCGCGCGTTCCTGAAGCGGTAACCACATTTCCAGCCACAACTGGAAGAGCAGCAACATTCGACCGCACTTGTTCTATTGCTTTCAACATGCGTGTCTGGTGACCGTGCGCCGTGTCAACTACGAGAACATCTACGCCCATTTGTGCCAACGCCTTAGAGCGAGCGCCTGGGTCGGCGTTGATGCCGACAGCAACACCGATCATCAGCTGACCGTTCCTGTCAAGTGCTGGCTTGTAAATAGTGCTTCGCAATGCACCCTTGCGGGTAATACAACCGACAAGTTTGCCATCTCCATCAACAACGGGGGCAAATGAAATTCGACGCTCTGTCATTTCGTCAAACATTGCCTCAGCGCTCATTGATGAATTCAACGAAATGATTTCGCGACTCATGACATTTTGTAGTTGGGCGAAGCGATCAAAACCAACCGAGTCGTGTTCGGTGAAAATTCCAGATGGTCGACCATCGCTATCTACGACGACAACTGCTCCGTGGGCGCGTTTATATATGAGGCTGAGCGCTTCTCCGACGGTTCCATCGCCCGGCATCGTGATCGGCGTTTCGTAGATGGTGTGACGTGACTTGACGAAGCGAACGACGTTCTCGACGACGTCCAGCGGAATGTCTTGTGGAAGAACTACAAGTCCTCCTCTACGGGCCACTGTCTCGGCCATGCGACGACCAGCAATTGCGGTCATGTTTGAAACCACTACGGGAATAGTGGTTCCCAATCCGTCTGTGGTGCTGAGATCGACACCCTGTCGTGACTGGACACTGGACAGGCTCGGAACCATGAATACGTCGTTATAAGTGAGGTCGTAGTTCGGCGTTCCGTTTAAAAACTTCATGACGTTTCCCCTAGCTCGCGATTGGGCTCAGTTGCTAAACCCTGCTTTACGACCGCTTTAGGCTACTCCGAATTTGTAGCCTCGTAATCACATGAGTTCAATCGTTTCTAGCCACAGCCCTGATGCAGTCTTGCGGGCGGTCAGTGTGTTGAACGCAGGCGGTCTCGTTGGGTTGCCAACTGAAACCGTGTATGGCCTGGCTGCACGTGCAGACAAAGACGATGCGGTTGCAAAGATCTTCCAGGCAAAAGGACGACCTACTGGGCATCCACTGATCTTGCATATTTGCAGTATTTCGGAACTAGATCGATACGCCGTCAATGTTCCATCAGCAGCCTTAACACTCGCCCAACAATGTTGGCCAGGACCGCTCACAATGTTGCTGAATAAAACTTCTGCGGTCTCTCATCTAGTTACGGGCGGCCGTGAAACAGTCGCGATTCGCATTCCAGCCAATGATTGTGCTTTGAAGATTATTGAACAGTGCGGGTATGGCATCGCTGCACCATCGGCAAATACGTTCGGTCACGTCAGTCCATCAACAGCACAGCATGTACTCGATGACCTCGGAGACAGTGTCGATCTCATTATTGATGATGGCAATTGTTCGATCGGCGTTGAATCGACCATCGTCGACTTCACTACACACGAACCACAGCTGCTTCGTCCCGGCGGATTCCCAATCGAGGATCTTGAATTCATCAGTGGAAAACAGTTATTGATGCCAACTGGTGAGTCACGTGCTTCGGGCATGTTGGCATCGCACTATTCCCCAAAATGCAAGGTCACTCTCGTTAACAGCTTGGTGGAAGCCCTCACTGTTCACGAGGCACATCCACAGTCTCGAATCCTCGACCATGCGAACAACTCCCCGCTGTATGCAGCATCGTTGTACACCCAAATGCGGCAGGCGGATCATGACGGAATAGACATGATCATCGCAATATTGCCGAGCAAAACTGGTCTCGGGACAGCGATTCATGACCGCCTAACAAAGGCAGCATTCCTCTAGGCTGGGTAATCCAAACCCAGGGTGGCCCCCGTC
>ENA-UOYL01000411-UOYL01000411.1-marine-metagenome-genome-assembly--contig:-NODE-411-length-15378-cov-3.602706_pt1 | contig 15378 bp, 13 predicted proteins | sample MGYA00238173_ERZ767189 | MGnify/ENA primary metagenome ERZ767189 (study PRJEB28943, sample SAMN06267163) | marine metagenome | isolation source: Columbia River Estuary | place: USA:Columbia River Estuary... | reverse complement strand
TCTTGTGTGAGTACAGCCATGCAATGGGTAACTCAAATGGTGGTCTTGCCGACTACTGGAAAGTGATTGATCAACATCGATTACTGCAGGGCGGATTTGTTTGGGAATGGAAAGATCACGGATTGCGTCAAACGCTGAAAGACGGTCGTGAACGTTTTGCTTACGGTGGCCAGTTCGGTGACCAGCCAAACGACGGAAACTTTGTTGCCGATGGTTTGGTGTCACCAGAATGTGAACCCCACCCAGCGATACAAGAGTTGATGTGGGTTCATCGTCCAATCTCTGTTGAACAAACCGGCTGGAAGTTGCGCGTCACTAACCGCCAGTCATTTCGAGACGCCTCATGGTTAAGTGGTCTCTGGGAATTGACGCTTGACGGAGATGTGATCAAATCGGGAACCTGGTCACCTGTCGTAGAAGCAGGACAATCAACGCTGATTGATGCGCCAACGAATCTCTTGGAGGCCAAGAAACTGAATGGCGAAGTTCTCTTGACCTTTCGCTGGTTCACGAAGAAGGCAACTCCGTGGAGTGAAGCTGGTCATCTAGTGGCATGGGATCAGATAGTTGTTCGCGCTGCCGCTAAACAGCGATTACCCAAACGTGCGTCCGATGAAGACCGCGCCGAAATTGATGTATTGCTTGGTGGTAATCCGCGATTGAACTTGTGGCGAGCCGCCACCGACAATGACGGTTTTAAGTTGATGCCTCAGTTGGCATCGCAACTTGGTGTCGGTGGTAGTGCTCTTTGGAATTGGCTAGCTGCCGGAGTCGACACCAAGCCAGCAAACTCTTTGGTCAATCACCAGTGCGATTCGTATGTTGATGTTGACGGAGCGGTTGTGTTTGATCACACGGTTGTTGTACCAGAGGCATTGGCAGACCTGCCGCGAATTGGTGTTGTCTTCGAACTTCCCGCGGGCTTTGATGAATTGAGTTGGTACGGGCGTGGACCACTAGAAAACATGCCCGATCGAAACTCTGGAGCAGTACTTGGAGTTTGGAGCGATGAACCAGATGAGCTGCCCTACATCGTTCCTCAAGAATTTGGATTACGAACCGACTGTCGTTGGATGGAAATCTTCCGAAGTCGAGATGGTGTGCGATTACGCATTGAAGCACTGAATCCTGTGGGTCTACACATGTCGGCTGTTCATCATCGTGATGGCGATCTCTTTGTGGCCCCTGATGTCACCGAACTGATCTGGCGAGAAGCGTTGACAGTGCACATCGATGTCGCTCATCGTGGAGTAGGAACTGCAAGTTGTGGGCCCGACATCGATCCACGGCATTCAATTGCGGCGGGCACCTATCGATTTGCGTATCGCCTCCGTTTATTGGGCGCGTCGGACAATTAACTTGCGATCTTGTGCAGTGAGGCATTCACCGGTTTCCAGATCAAATTTCCAACCGTGTAAAGTGCACACCAGTTCTGTGCCAGAACACTCACCAAAGACTGAAAGATCTGCTTTGCGGTGCGGGCAATATCGTTCGACGATGTAGTCACCAATAGTGATTTCATCACTTGGCGCAACTGGCGCGAACTTCTTCACTGCCTCGGCCTCGGTTCGTTGCATACGTTCAACGCTGAGTGATTTGAAGAAGTTGTAGATGTACTCGTTATACGAACCCGAACGCCAGGCCGAGAAACGGCACGACAAGAACAACTTGTTGCTCCAGTCAACGGCATTTTGTGCAACAACCGTTTCAACTAAGCGGCGATCAATCTCGAAGCGGAAACCGTAAGGTTCGCCGTTGAAGGCGCGCACTTCGCCAGTTGGGAAATCAATCAAGACGTCAAGGTCTCCAGCGCGCAATAAACATGCGGCACCGATTCCCTGTCGCAGAGATGGAGCCATTGCGAGTAATGGCTCCCACCAGGCCTTCAGCGTATTCAACAAATCTTTGGTGGGCTGCGCCCAATGAGCCTTCATGTCATCAAGCCAACCGAGGTAGTCAGATTGGTAGTTGCGAAGATACGACAATTTGTCAGAGAAGATCTTCTGCATATCTGCAGTCGGAATCGGATGATCGACTTTTAACTCATCTCCGATAGTGATCTGGGTGCCAGGCATGTTCATGATGCCGCGGCGTGATGCTTCCTGAAGTCGCGACAGAAACTGAGTTTGGTCTGGGAAGATTGAAAGTTCGTCACCATTGATGACATTGAACTGAAAGAGATCGGGGTCAAGGAAGCAAGGGGGACCAGCCGATGGAACCACGGCACGTGCGTCGAGTGCTTCGACGTAGCGCATGGCTCGTGCGAATTGACTATCGACTTTGAGGTCAATGAGTTCACGCATGCGTTCAGGAGATTCTTGGTAGACCATCGGGTACCAGATTGCGCCAGAGAACTGCAACCAATGCAAGTCAATTGGCCCATGAGCACGAAGAGCATTCAGGTCGCTGGTGCGACAATCGTTTTGATTAACCAGTCGATGAACTCCATCGCTGACAACCATTGCCGAATCGCCGGCTGGACCATCGGTGATTGACGTCTCAACGTGGATTGCAACGGTGAGACCATCGCCCAGTTCATGCTCGACTCCGTTGACGGTGTGAATGAATTCGGTGAAACCGAGTTTGCGAAGCCGACGTTCGAGTTCGGGAGTTGGGAAGCCCGGTAACAAAATCGGTGTTGCTCGATCAATGTTGCTTGATAACCATTCTTCGTCAAGATGGTCACCGTGAAGATGCGAGATATACAGATATGAGGGCTTGCGCAGCGCGTCATAAAATTCTGCGGGTAATTGATCGTTACGGGGAAAGACAAACCATGACCCGAAGAATGCTGGGTTGAACCACGGATCACACAGAATTGATCCTTGTCGAGTCTCAATAAAGATGCCGGCGTGTCCAACGGACGTAGCGCGCATCAGAGAAGTTGTCACAGAACCAAACTAGTCAAAAGTTTTGGGACTTGGTCGTACGACCAATAGTCCTTTGGTCACTTAGTGGGGGGATCTTTATACATCACGCCGGCCCGTGAGACATTTTCGGTCCACTTCGAACCGTCCCAGTAGCGAAACTCGTAGCGACCTGCGGGGTCTTTGTACCAGTCGGCAGGAACGCTTGGTACGACCGATGGTGCTGGCGTCGAAGTCGAGCTTGACGCTGGAGTTGGTGAGATGAATGAGCCGGGGTTTGATGGCGAATTCGTCGTTGCGGCCCAACCAACTGGGTCAGACACGGGAGTTGGCTGAACTGGGGTGGGATCTGTTGCGGTGACGCTGACTGGACGTGACAAGTACGCCACGATTTCGCCCGTCGCAACAATACTGACAACTTGCCAACCTTGGGCTGACATTGAGGTGAGTTGGGTCGCGAGATCGGCGGAGTTGTTTGCCGTAACTTTGAGTGAAGTGAACTCGAGCATGTCGCTGAGTGTAGTGCTGGTTTTTCAGTCTTGGGTAGCGGTGCCCTCAACGGCAACGAGTCCACGGGCTTCGGCTTGCGATGACTCGCCGTCAAATACCAAAGATCCATCGCGTAAGGCAATAGTGCGAGCGGTGCGCGAGACAAAGCTCAGTTCATGGGTGGCAACGACCAGCGCCGCGCCTTCGGCGGACGCTTGATCGAAAAGATCTAGAAGTGCTTCTTTGCCGTCGGCATCGAGCCCAACGAAGGGTTCGTCAACGAGCATCAATTCGAATGGTCGAATAAAGGCAATCGCAATAGCGGCCTTTTGTTTGAGACCACGACTAAAGCGAGTCGGCAGATCATCGGCACGATCGTAGATACCAAGTTGTCCCAAAAGATCTGCAGCCTTTTGTTCCCACGTACCCATGTTGTGCAGGCGCGCGGTGTATTCGAGGTGTTCCCACACCGAAAGGTCGTCGTAAAAGGTCGGAGTGTCAGCGAGATAACTCAGTTTGCTGCGTGCGTCCATAGAACCTGGTTCTTGTCCAAAGACTGTGATCGAACCAGATGCTGGCTCGAGCAATCCAGTTGCCATGCGCAAGAAGGTTGTTTTACCCGAGCCATTGTGGCCAATCAACGCGACCTTTTCGTGTTCTTCAATACGTAATGACAATGGATACAAGGCTGGTCCATCGCCGTAATCTTTGGCGACGTTGTGAGCAATGAGGGCAGCAGGAAGAACCGATTCGGTTTTGTGCGTCGCTGCTGATTCAGCTTTTTGTGCACTGGGTGGTTTGGGGTGGCGGCTCATGAGTTTCCTCCGGTACGAGTTTTCTGTCCGCGACTTTCGGCCGCGGCGTTATTCAAAGATTTCTTTATGTCATCACGGAATCGAATCCAGCCAGCAAGGATGAATGTCATGAGTGCGATCGCGATCGCGATTCGCACGGCGGGTGCTTCGGGAGGATTGCCATCAGCAATCGCTATCCGGGCTCCGACCATCGGCAGACTTCCGACAACAGCAAGAAGCACTGGCCAGATTGCCTTGATGAGGCTGACGGTGCCGGCGACTTCGGGCGGCATCATGTTGGCTTGTGTCGTTGATGAGATTTGATCTGGGGCTCCCGACACGATGTTGATCGCTGCACCTGCGATTGCAGCAATCACCGACGGGATTGCACAAATTGCGGCAACTAACCATATGTTCGGTTCAACGAGACCCATTGTCGCAATCATGATGCCAGCAATCGGAATAGCAATGACAGCTGTCGAACTGAGAAGAGCGATGTACATGACTCCGCGTGCTTTGGGATATGCATCAGTGCGCTCACCTTGATCAATTTCTTGCGCAAAGGGTTCACAGATTTCGAGTCCCAAAATAAACAAGGCAAGTCCACTGCCAATAGCGGCAGGAGTCGTGCCGTTGTACATAGCTACTTGGCATAACCCAGCAATGACCGCGAGCGTTCCTATGCGAGCAATACGACTGAGTGGGAAACGTAACAATCCATGCCAGCCACGAATCCATTCAGCAGAAAAACGCCCACGACTATTCTTTCGTTTGATTTTGATCAACGGTCGATTGCGGCTGCGCTCTTGACTGAGTTGGCGTCGCAACAATGTGACTGTACGAAGGTCTTGCAGGGTCACGGCAAAGCGCTTGGCAATGGTGGTCGCTACGATCACGTGGGCGCAGCCTTTGGTCGCCCGCGTCCGGCAACAGGATTTGCCTTCAATCTGAAATCACTCGTGACTCAGAGCAAGTACAGCCATCGGGCGGGTCTGGGAATTTTTGTTCCCTACACCAACAATGCTCAGTTGGCAGAGCAGATAGCGCTGTTGCGCAGTCAGGGAAATAGAGTGGTACAGGGTTTTCAAGGTCAACAGGTTGACTATAACGAAGTGAGTTGTGATCGTCTGCTAGTGGAAGAGAATGGTCATTTGGTGATTCAAAAGCTGCCTTAAGCTAACGGTTTAAGTGGCAAATTTTTTTGAGCAAGAAATATTATGGGTAAAAATGTCGTGATTCTTGGTTCCCAGTGGGGGGACGAAGGCAAGGGTAAGATTGTTGATTTGTTGACCGATAAAGCCACGGTTGTAGCCCGCTTTCAAGGTGGCCACAACGCTGGGCACACGCTGGTTATCGATGGCAAAAAAACTGCGCTCCATCTTATCCCCTCGGGCATTTTGCGCAGCCATGTCACCTGTGTGATTGGCAATGGCGTGGTGGTTGCGCCAGATGCGCTTTTGCGTGAGATCGCGATGCTCGAAGAGCGTGGTATTGAAGTGCGTGATCGATTGAAAGTGTCAGGCTCTTGTCCGCTTATTTTGCCCTACCACATTGCCCTTGATCAGGCTCGTGAAGCCGCTCGCGGTAATTCTAAAATCGGCACAACTGGTCGCGGTATTGGCCCCGCCTATGAAGATAAAGTGGCGCGCCGAGCGCTGCGCTTAGGCGATCTCGCAAACATGGAGCGCTTTGCCGCTAAACTGAAAGACGTTCTTGAATATCATAATTTTGCACTGACCCACTACTACAAAACAGATCCCGTCGACTTTGATAAAACCTTGGCTGACGCAAAAGCCTGGGCTTCTGCGCTGCTGCCCATGAAAGCAGACGTGACTAAAATATTGCACGATGCCCGAAAAGCAGGCGCTGATATTCTATTTGAAGGCGCTCAAGGCTCTCTGCTTGATGTTGATCATGGCACCTATCCGTTTGTTACGTCTTCGAATACCACTGCGGGCGGCGCCGCGACCGGAACTGGCTTTGGCCCGCTCTATATTGATTATGTTTTGGGTATCACCAAAGCCTACACAACACGCGTGGGCTCGGGGCCATTTCCAACAGAGTTACTGTGTGAGATCGGCACGCATTTAAGTGTTAAAGGGCGCGAAGTGGGTACCACAACCGGCCGAGAGCGCCGCTGCGGCTGGTTTGACGCTGTTGCCCTGCAACAGGCCGTGCTTATCAACAGTATTTCAGGTATTTGTCTGACCAAGTTAGACGTATTGGACGGTCTAGAGGAAGTTAAAATTTGTATCGGCTATAGAAATAGCGCGGGTGAAGAAGTGGGTGTGCCCTCGCACTCGGACGATTTCGAGAATCTCGAGCCGGTCTACGAGTCTATGCCAGGGTGGAGTGAAGTGACCGTTGGTGCTCAGCGTTTAGAGGACCTGCCGGCTAATGCTCGCGCCTATATTTCTCGGATCGAAGAACTCGTCGGCGCGCCGGTCGACGTTGTTTCAACCGGTCCCGATCGCGTCGAGACGATTGTTCTGCGCCACGCGTTTGCCTAATCATTTTACACCGCTGCTTTAGGTCGCCAGCCAAGCTCCGCCGCCTGCCAAGCTCTGCTATGAATTCCGCCATGAATTCATAGCGGAACTCCGTAATGGAGTCCATTCTTCAGTTTGGCAAGCTGCGCGGGTTAGCCCGCCAGCTGTGTAAAGACCCCGATCAGGCTGCCAACCACCAAAATAATATTGCTGAGAAAGCTTACTATCATGCCCGGACCGCGGCTTTGCGGATTCTGGATGTAGAGCCGTGAAAAAATTTGTCGACCTATGATAAACAACACGCCCGGTAAAATTACCCAAGTTGGGCTGAGATACAAACTGAAAATAATCATGCTGGGAATAAAAATCACCAGTTGTTCCATGGTGTTTTGCTGGACGCGAAAAATACGCTCCCAATGATCGTTGCCCACGGTTTTCGGTGCTTGAATATCGTATTTGTTGCGGCTGAAACCGGTGCGGCCGGTGAAGAAAATAAACTGGAGTAGTGCGATCAAAATAATCGCGAAAGTGCTGTCGAGTTGAGCTAAATTCATCTTTATCTCCGATACTGTAAATTACAGTTAAAAATAAGAAGAGACCGCCCGACAGGCCTGTTGGGCGACTCGCACTGCTTCAGTATATGGCGATGGTCGGCGGATTGGTAGATGCAATAATTTGCCGCTTTTCGTTCAGTTTGAACAGATAATTGGCTCGTGCGGGTAATTCACGCAGGCAGTGCTCGGTGATGCGTTGGTAATGGGCGATAAATCTCCGGATCTCCGTCGCCGTCATTAGAGCTGATAAATCTGCATCGGACGGTGCCTTAATACTCGCTCTCAGCTTATCTTCTTGCTCTAGACGCCAATCAAATACGCTGTCAAATGAGGGCGCCTCTAGCAGGATTAGCGTATCGACAAGGGCAAAGAGAGTTTGATAGTCAGTGGCCAGCGCGTGGTTGACAAAGCGGCGCCAAATCCCCTGGTCGTCGCTATTTTGTTCGAGGCTGTTAACAGGATGCGCGAGCTCTGCGCTGGATTGGGGCCCAGCACCAATGCACCAGCCTTCTAAAACAATAATGTCCAGTGGGCCCTCTACCTGATCCCAGTTGTTTGGTGGGACGCGGTCGTCTTTGCCTTTATCAAATCGTGGAATAGGCGTGCTACCGGTCCCGTCAATCAGGCTTTGAAATGTGCGCAGGGCCAGTCCAATATCGTGGGTGCCGGGTACGCCGCGCGTCATTAATAGGGGATGCACGGTGTCTGCGAGTTGTCTGCGTTCGGTGCGAGTCAAATAAAAATCGTCAAGAGAGAGGGTGAGGCAGTGCAGACCAAACTGTTCGCCAAGCATGGTGCAGAGATAATCGGCGAGGGTCGATTTTCCCGAGCCTTGGCAGCCGCTAAGCCCAATAATAAGCGGTCGGCCAATTTTGGTCAGGCGTTTGTTTGACAGCGGTTGGAGTAGAGGATCAAACCAGCATTTGGCATTATCAAGATACTGGTCGGGCAGTTTACGGCGCTGTAAAAACTGACTTTCTGCGACTGTCCTCATGGCTATTTATGCGCCTGTTTGAGGGGCTTTCCCCTTCATGTTTTTGTAAATATTGAGGTAAAAGTGAATCGGTGTTTCAAGCCGGTCTAGTTGCTGTAGCGCGATTTGTTGTTCAGGCGTGCAGTGCCAATAGTAGGGAGTCATGGTCAGCAGATCTAAAATCGCAGCTCCTTCCACTGTAATAGTCTTTTTCACTTCGATTTGCTGTTGCAGTGCAAAGTAATCGGTCGCTTCAAGGGTGTCATAGTTGCCGCGATGGGGCATGTTTTTTTCGTAGATTAACTCGGTGAGACCGCTTAAATGCTGCTCTCCTGGCCCTACCATAATCAGTTGCCCACTCGGCTTGAGTACGCGCGAAGTCTCTTGCGGGCTGATTGGAGAAAATACAGAGAGGGCAGTATCGATACGATTTTCAAACAAGGGAATATTGAAGGCGCTGTCGACCACGAGGCGTGCATTGAGATTGCGTTTCGCAGCAAGCCGCACCGCAAATTTTGAAATATCCATACCAACCAGTTGCAGATCTGCCGAGGCATGAGTTGCGGCTTCTCGCAGTTGCTGCATGTAGTGGCCTTCGCCACAGCCGATATCGAACAGCGTTTGGTTAAAACCTATCGCGCTTTTTTCGATGCATTGGGCAATGGCGTCAGTCAGGTCGTGATAGTAACCTGCGCTCAAAAAACGCTGACGGCTGCGGATCATCTCATCACTGTCCCCTGGCTGGCGACTGCGTTTGTTTTGCACCACAAGCAGGTTGAGATAACCCTCTTTTGCGCTATCGAAACTGTGATTATTTGAACAGGCAAAGGTGCGTGATTCTGTTTGTGGAATCAGGGCTTGGTTGCAATTTGGACATTTAAAATTATTGCGGGTGGAGCGCGGTGCTGGGTAGGTAAAAGGCGTGGTCACGGTGCTCTCAATAACGTCGATAGCGAATGAATTAGGGGCTCTAGCTTACAGTGGAACGGGTATTGGAACAATGAACCAACGGGTCACAAGCAGGCGTTTTCAGCACCGTCATTTTTTTTAATTCTCAGTATACTGTTGTCTGCAAGCGCCGACAGAAGAGGGCGCTGTCCATCATCCTATAATAAGAGACTCGACTATGTTGACTGTCCATCACCTCAATAATTCGCGCTCACAGCGTGTGCTCTGGTTGCTTGAAGAGTTAGGCATTGATTACAAAATAGAGAGTTATCAGCGCGACCCCGTGACGAATTTGGCGCCTTTAGCGCTGGAGGCGATTCACCCGTTGGGTAAGTCGCCGGTGCTCACTGATGGCGCGCAGACTGTGATCGAGTCCGGCGCCATTATTGACTACATCCTCCGTCACTACGGCAATGGCCGCCTGTTGCCCGCCTGCGATACTCCTGAGTACGAGCAGTACCTGCAGTGGCTTCACTACGCTGAAGGCAGTGCTATGCTGCCGTTGATGTTAAAAATGTACACCTCCAAGCTGCCGGATGGCGGCGCCCCTCTGCAGCCGCGTATTGCCGATGAATTGCAGCGCCACCTCGGTTTCGCTGAACAGGCTCTGCACAATGTTGACTGGTTGGTGGGCAACCAACTAACTGGGGCGGATATACAGATGTCCTTTGTTGCCGAAATAGCACCGCTGCTCGGAGCCCAATTGAGCTTGCCCAATATCTCAGCCTACCGCGCGCGCTTTCAGCAGCGACCGGCTTATCTTGCGGCACTGAAAAAAGGCGGCCTCTACGCTTACGGTCCTGCTTAAGGCAGAGGCCACGCGGCCGTGGATTTGGCTGGCTAGTTAAGGCACGTGTTCGAACTTTCAATGCAGGGCTGGCAGTCGTTGCTGCGCAGGGCGCAGCGGCTGGCACACTGATGAAATTTCATCGCGCAGGTTCGGGTTTTGTGGGTTTCCCCTTGGCATGAAGGGGGTACATTCTCCGCGGAGACATAAATGATGCCTCGGTCAACTAAGTCGCAGTAGCTGTTGATCAGCGATGTTCGAGACGCTTGATTGACCTTGCTGGGCTCTGATAATTCAGTGTTGATTAGCTCGCGCTGTGTAAAGACGGCGCTACGCATTTGCGTGTAGGAGTCCAAGTAATAGCTCGGTGAATCGCCGGTGGTGGCGCAGCCAAGTAAGAGTGTAGAAAAGAGAATACTGATTAACTAGAAGATGTGGCGATGCTTTTTTCGCGGGTGATTTTACTGTCACTTTGTGAGCTCCCTGCTGGTTAATTGGCGTGATTAAGCGACTCCTTGTCGCACCACTTTTTCGCGCCAAGCGTGGCGTGTTGTTTTTGAATATGCCAAGCTTGGCGGCTTAGGTCAAGAGGAAATTAGCCAATTCGTTATGCAGCGCCCAAATGCCGACTCAATTTATTACGCCGAGTTTTTGCAGTTCCAAGAGAATTTGCAGAAGCGCATTGTGGCGCTGCGAAATGAGCGTCATCTCGTGCAAGAGGATATGGCTGATTATGAACTCTCGGTGCGTCAATATCAGCGCATGGAGCAGGATCCGAGAGCGATCGTCTCTCTTTGGCAGTTATTCAAAATCGCCAAAGCTCACAATCTGAGCATTGATGAATTACTTCATTTCGATTAACCAACACCTTTCTTGTTTGTGGCACGGCCGTGCCTTACTATCTGCTGCGCCAGTAACTCCCCATTGAGATAACAATAAAAATACTCAGGATTATGTATGAATAACGTCGCTTCAGTTTGCCTGCTCTCTTTGTCCGTCGCGGTCACCGGCTGTGATCAGCTTGCCACTCAATCTGCGACCACCGCGCCCAATGCGGCGCAGGCTGCGCTGGCTAAAACTACAGATAATCAATGGTTTGTCGAGACAGCCGCTGCTGTACAGCAGACCAACGAACAGGTGCAGCGCGTCGCAACACAGCGCGGTTCTGCTAAAAATATCATTCTGTTTGTGGGCGATGGCATGGGCGTGTCAACGGTGACCGCCGCACGTATTTTCGACGGCCAAAAGAAAGGCCTATTGGGGGAAGAAAATAGTCTCAGCTTTGGGCGTTTTCCGTTTGTGGGTTTGTCCAAAACCTATAATGTCGATGCTCAGACGCCAGACTCTGCGGGCACCATGACCGCGCTAATTAGCGGTGTTAAAACAGATGCTGGAACTATTGGTGTGGATGAAAACGTGGTTCGCGGTGACTGTTCATCGGTGGCCGGCAGTCAGGTATTTACCGCACTTGAGCTAGCCGAAATTGCCGGTCTTGCCACCGGTATCGTGTCCACAGCCCGTATTACCCATGCGACCCCTGCAGCAACCTACGCTAAGTCGGCAGACCGCGACTGGGAAAATAATTCAAAATTGCCGGCGGCGGCTGTCGCGTCAGGGTGTGAGGATATCGCCTCTCAGTTAGTGAATTTTAAAGCCAATCTTGATGCGCGCTATGGGGGTCTCAACAGTAACGGTCTAGAGGTTGTGCTAGGCGGTGGTCGTCGCGAGTTCCTGCCCAATCAACCAGAGGCCAACAGCCGCGATGCCGACAGCCCGATTGAGGGTGATCGCACTGACGGCCGCAATCTTGTGCAAGAATGGAAGGCGATCTACCCAACAGGCGTCTATGTGGACAATCAAGCGGCCTTTGATGCAGTGAACGGCGACACGACAACCCAGTTGTTCGGTTTGTTTAGTGAATCCCACATGCGCTACGAGGCAGACCGTTCCAAGGATATCGCGGGCGAGCCTTCGCTGACTGAAATGACGCTCAAGGCGATTGATATTCTTGATAAAAATGACGCGGGCTTTTTTCTTATGGTCGAAAGTGGGCGCATTGATCATGGCCATCACGCTGGCAGCGCCGCGACTGCATTGGCCGAAACCAGCGAGTTTTCGCGGGCCGTTCAAGCGGCGCTGGAGGCGACCAATCCCTCGGAGACGCTGATTATTGTTACCGCAGACCACAGCCACGCGTTCACCATGGCCGGTTATCCAAAGCGCGGTAATCCGATTTTGGGTAAAGTGATTAGCGTCGGGTCAGAGGCTCCTGAACTTGCCGCAGACGGACTTCCCTACACCACGCTCGGTTACGCCAATGGCTCTGGTTTTCGCGATTTGGGTGACGAGACCGATGCAGATCGCACCTATTACAGCAAGCCAACACCTGGCCGTCAGGATCTGACAAATATCGATACCGAAACGCAGGGCTTTCATCAAGAAGTCTTGGTGCCGGGCGTCGCAGAAACCCACGGGGGTGAAGATGTGGCCATTTATGCCACCGGCCCAGGCGCCCATCTGGTGACCGGCAGCCATGAGCAGACCATCGTTTTTCATGTGATGAATTACGCAGGAAACCTGGTGGAGAGAGCCTCAGCCGCGCTGCAATAACTCAGTTTGCGGCGGCGCGTTGCAGGGCTTCTCGCGCCTGCAGTAATCGGCTGTCGTGCGGTGCAAACACAAGGCCCTGCGCAACCGTTGCCAGGGCCTTTTTTGTCAGACCTTGTTGGCTATAGAGACTGACTAATCCGACCGTGAAATCACTGTTCCCCGGCACTAACTGCAGTGCCTGCAAGTAGCTTTTTTCAGCCATTTCGGGATTGCCCGTTTGTTGATAGAGCACCGCAAGGTTGTACCACGCTCGCGGATTGTTGCCGAGGGTGGCAGCACTTCGCAACATCTGGGCAGCTTCGCCAAAGTGTCGCTGCTCTGCGAGAAGCAGTCCCAGCGCGTAAAACGCCTCACTGGCATTGGGTTCCTGAGTAATAGTCGTCCGATACAGCGCCTCAGCATCCGCCAGTCGACCCTGATTGTAGTAGAGCTGTGCCAAGTTCATGCGTGCGGCATTCAGGTGATTATCAATTGCCACGGCTGCCAGATAGTGTCCTTCCGCCGCTTGTTCATCACCTCCGCGGTGAGCGTCGATAGCCATCTGCAAACGCCCCGTGGGGAAGTCAATATTGGCCATCAATGATGACTGGTATTCGATATTGGCCAGGCGGAAACTCTCGCGGAATTGGTTTGGTATGCGCATTGGGGGTGCATTAATCAAAGCCTGTGCCGCGGCAATGCGCACCGCCCGCACAGGATCATCCAATAATGGTGCCAACGGAGCTAGACGCTGGGGCAGTGACGCTTGCGCTAGCGCTGAAGCAGCGGACGCCCGCACCAGTGGGTGTAAATCTTGTAGGGCGCTTGTCACAGCCTCTTCAACACCATCAACGGCGATCGCTGGTGCCAATTGAGACGCTGCCGTGGCCCTCGCAATCGCCGGCTGCGACAGGTCCTTGAGCAGCGTAACGAGCAGCCCCAAAGACTCGCGGGGATGGCTTTGCGCCGCCGTTAGAACATCGGAAAAATGGCTCGCGCGAACGGGGCCAAACCACGACACCACATTATCCGCCGCCCATGTATCAGTTTCATCTGTGTGGCAGCCCGTGCAGGCATTTGGCGTCGCGTGAGCCACGCTCAGGTCAGGGCGCGGAACACGGAAGCTGTGATCGCGACGAAAATCGTTGCCCATATACAGACGACCCGGCATATGGCAATCAATGCACTGATTACCTGCAGCGAGAGCCGCCGTCTCGCTGTGATGATGGTGTTGGGGACTGTCGAACTCGGCCGCGCTGTGGCAGCCGGTACAAAGCTGATTGCCCTCTGCCTTTAAGCGCGCGCTATGAGGCTCATGACAATTGACGCAACTCACGCCCGCCGCATACATTTTGCTTTGCAAAAAAGAACCATAGACAAATACCTCATCCAGAATCTGGCCATCGCTGTGGTAGAGGGGAGGGTTTAATAGGCTCGGCAAATAATGGTCGAGCAAGGTATTGCTACCATGTTCAAATTTTTCGGTAATTGCCTGACGCCGCGCATGGCAGCGACCGCAATTGTCGACCAAGAGCTGTGGATTGGCTGCACTCATGGCATCAATTTTTAAATCGCCCAACTCGGCTACAGCACCATTGAGCACCGCTTGTTGATGATCACGACCGGGCCCATGACAGGACTCACAGCCAACGCTAATCTCTTTAACAGACGTGTCATAGCGATTCTCGACGGCACTAAAATTTTTCGCCACAGCCGTACTGTGACAGTCGGCGCACATACTGTTCCAGTTTTTTCCACCCTCAGTCCAATGCACCCACTCCCCCGGTCGAGCTTTCAGCGTCGGTTGCGGGTCAAACCACTGCTGTAATTGGGTGTCCCACGCCACCGGCAATTGCTGAAGCCGACCGTCGGGGAACGCGACCAGATATTGCTGCAAGGGCTCAGTGCCAAAGGTATAGAGCACCTTATAGTCATGTTCAACGCTGTCTGTGCCCGCCAGACGCGCATAAAAGCCGTCTTTTTTCTGGGTAAAGGAGACAGACACAGCGTCACTGACAAAAGAGGTGGTAGCAAAATTCCCCTTCACCGTTGTCGCAGAGGCATGCTGCATAGCCTGTTCGTGGTGCGACCCGCGCCAATCACTGTATTGTTTCTCATGGCAGCCGCCGCAGCTAGCACTGCCCAAGTACTCGTCAGTTTGCCGAACAATATTGCCGTCGGTCTCTCGGTGAACGGCTCCGTTCACGCTATCGAGTGCCCCTGTGTCTTGGTCAACTAAATACACCGCGAAGCCTAATGCAACAGCGACGGCAATGGCTAAAACGATCAGGGTAGGGTTGCGCAGACTATTCACCGTCTATCTCTTTTATTATTTTTTGGCACGCCAATAGTTTGGGTTGTGACTTCAATCTCTGCTGGGTTTGATAGATTCCATACTTTTTTAAGACAAACAACGAGAGACTATTTTTTATTTAAAGGGTAGTGAGGGGAGAATTGTAATTCATTTGAGTGGAGGAGGGGTTTATTACCTTTCTTTGGTAACCGATGTTTACAGTCGGAAATTTTGGGTCATGAAGTGAGTCCGGAGATGCGCGCAGGCGATACAGTGAAAGCTTTTAAACGAGCAGTGGCGGTTAGGCTAAACCAACAGGCACTGATCCAGCATTCTGATCGAAGAACGCATGACTGTTCTAGAATTCACCAAGGGATATTGCAACCACACAATATCGTCCCTCGATGACGTATGAGTATGACTGCTACCAAAATGCATTGAATGAACGGGCAAATGGCCTCAACGACCAGCAGTCGCGTGGCCAACCATGCTGGTTTTTCCCTACACGCTGGAGTGATGCCGTAGATCCCTTATTCGTGAGCGGCCAATCTATGCTTTCAGGAACAGATTGATGGATGAAAGGCGAAAATGGTGG
>ENA-UOYL01000410-UOYL01000410.1-marine-metagenome-genome-assembly--contig:-NODE-410-length-15444-cov-3.691221_pt1 | contig 15444 bp, 12 predicted proteins | sample MGYA00238173_ERZ767189 | MGnify/ENA primary metagenome ERZ767189 (study PRJEB28943, sample SAMN06267163) | marine metagenome | isolation source: Columbia River Estuary | place: USA:Columbia River Estuary... | reverse complement strand
TAGAGATGGGAATTCGTTTACTAGGAGAGCCTGTAGTTCCTGACGATAGCGCATAATATTTAATTTTCCCTATCCATGTATAGTCTTTTTGACCCGCGATTGTTTTGTGTAGCCATTTATCATAAAACTCTTCGTAATCATTTATAGGAACAATAGATTGATATTGGCTAACGAAATCTGATTTTTGTAAAAGATTGGTAAAACTATGATACAACCCAAATTGAGTATTCTTTGCGGTAAATAGTAATTTTTTTAATACTAGTAGTTGATTTTTGTAATCGATATGTTTTCGATTAATGCGCCTGTAACTCAGCTCAGTTGATTTTTTTAAGAGCCTACCAATTATTTTCATATCATTAATATCTATGAATTAAAGTCAAAACATTTATTCCTCAAAAATAATGAAACAAATAAGACAAATTTTTCTTATTTTTCTCTTAAATTTGTAAAAACAGCAAATATCATGAATCAAAAAACATTTATCGTGCCTCACGATTTTACAAATGCTGCAGATGTAGCTTTAGCACACGCTATTGCAACAGCAAAAATAGCAGGAGCATCTATTCAACTGCTTCATGTTGTATCAAATGACCCAGAAATAAAACAGGCCTCAAATAAATTAAATGAGGTTATCACAAAATTTTCTGATAGTGATATTGAATTAATCCCGAATGTTCGTATCGGAAATATCTTCGATGACATTGCCGATTTTGCTGCAGAGCATCAAGCACAATTAATCTTTATGGGCACACACGGTGCACATGGATGGCAGCATATCGTTGGAAGCGATGCACTTAAAATAGTAACTCAATCTAATGTGCCATTCATAATAGTGCAAGAAAAAGCAGTGAAGCCAACTGGTTATGATGCGATAGTTGTACCTATGGATTTGCACAAGGAAACCAAACAAAAATTATCAATCGTTGCTAATCTCGCTAAGTATTTCAATTCTAAAATATTTGTCGTTACACCCTCCGAAACCGATTCATACCTAAAGCATCAATTGGAGTCAAATATATTATTCGCTGAAAAGTTTTTCAAAGACAAAAATATTGAAATGACCTCAGCGGTTTTACCAAGTTCTGGTTTTGATAAAGAGGTTGTAAAGCATGCTGTTAGCGTGGAGGCTGATTTAATTGCTATTATGAATTTGAATAGAAGTAGTTTTTTAAATATAATTTCATCAAATTATGAGCAATATATGATTACTAATGATGCTCTAATTCCAACATTAATTGTCAATCCCATCGAGTCTAATACAGTTTACGGTGGATGGTTTGACTAATTACTTTAGTTCAATCAACCATGCCTAAAGCAATTTCTATAGCTGATTTTACCCTTGCTAACCATGCAAGCGACGAAGGGCTTATTCATGTCATAAATGCTATCGTATCTGCCGCTACCGGTCTTTCAAGAGACATCCGAAACGCTGGCCTAGAAGATCATATTCTTGGCGCTCAAGGACTCGATAATGTTCAAGGAGAGGCACAGCAAAAACTTGACTTAGTAGCAGATAATGCTTTCGTCTCGGCCTTCCAAAATTGTGGTGTAGTTTGCGGAATAGCATCTGAAGAAAACGATGATTTTGTTGCCTTTACTTCCCAGGAGGCCCAAAATGGAAAATACATTGTTTTGTTTGATCCCCTTGATGGCTCAAGTAACATTGATGTAAATGTTTCAATAGGGACAATCTTTGCTGTTTACCGACGCATTTCCCCCACAGGAACGATGGCTGTGCTTGACGATATGTTGCAGCCGGGCACACAACAAGTGGCTGCTGGTTATGTATTGTACGGTTCGTCTACCATGTTGGTATATTCTACAGGAAATGGGGTGAATGGCTTTACCTTAGACACTGCATTAAATAAATTTTTCTTGTCTCATCCGATGATGATGATGCCCGAAATGGGTCGTTATTACGCGATGAACGAGGGCAATATTAATGAATGTGAGCCGGCATTAAAAGACTATATCGCTTATTGCCAAAGTCATCAAAATGATTTTAACGGCCCTTATTCCGGTCGCTACATAGGTTCGCTAGTGGCTGATTTTCATCGTAATTTAATAAAGGGAGGGATTTACATTTATCCTGCTGTTTCCGCTCATCCCATGGGCAGATTGCGCTTATTGTATGAGTGTAATCCCTTGGCTTTTATAGCGGAACAAGCTGGTGGTCTTGCAACAACAGGTAGGGAAAGGATCTTGAGCATCCAGCCACAGCAACTGCATCAACGTGTCCCTTATTTTATTGGATCAAAAAGCATGGTTCAAAAAGCCATGAGTTTTCTAAAATAACACCTTTTTTTATTTTAATGTATTGCCCCTTAATTAAGATTGGGTAATTTTGCAGCCACGAATGGAACGCAAGCAATTCCTGCATGTTTTTAAATCATATTCCCCTGTCGAACAAACTGCGCAAGCATTGTTTCGACCTAAAGCACGCGTCCAATGGTCTGGCTTGGTTGGTTCTGCAACAAGTGTTTGCGCGACTGCGGTAGCCGATCAAGTCCCGGGAAATCATGTTTTTATTCTTGGCGACAAAGAACAAGCTGCTTATTTTTTAAATGATCTTCAGGGACTTTACCCATCAGATAAACGGGTGCATTTTTATCCGGCATCCTATCGCTTACCGTATCAAGTGGAGGCTATTGATAATGCCAATGTGGTTGCTAGAGCAGAAGTATTAGCTCGAATTTCTAAAGGCGAAAACACCTGGGTAATTACCTATCCAGAAGCTTTATTCGAGAAGGTTCCAACGCAACAAAACCTAATAGAAAATACATTTCGCGTAGAGGTAGGCAAATCATACGCTATTGATTTCTTAAATGATTTACTCATCGAATACCAGTTTGATCGTGTTGATTTTGTTTATGAACCTGGTCAGTTTGCTATTCGGGGTGGTATTGTCGATGTTTTTTCTTTTTCGAATGATTTTCCGTTCCGCATAGAATTCTTCGGCGATGAGGTAGAATCGATCAGAACCTTTGATGCTGCTAATCAATTGTCACTATCCAAGCATGTATCCTTGTCGATCATACCAAATATTCAAGGTCAAATGGTTCAAAACGGCATAGGGTCCTTCTTTTCATTTTTAGGGATCTCCACTAAAGTGTGGCTAAGTTCGTACGAGCGTCTCGAAGATGCCTTGCATAAGGGTTTTGAAAAAGCAAAAGACGCCTTTAAAAAAATTACGATTAGTCCGCTTGATTCAGCCCCTGAAGCCCTTTTTTTATCGCCAATGGAATTAAAGGAAAATTTAGCGGCACTTTCTATTATTGAATTTGGGCCGGTCTATCATTTTCCAGCTAGCGATAAAATAAGCTTCGATTTCTTACCGCAGCCTAGTTTTAATAAGAATTTTGATTTGTTGAAAGCAGATCTATTGCAGAAGCAAGAAAGTGGGTTTTTAAACATTATTTTTTCCAATCAAGCTCAGCAAATTGAACGCCTTTTTCAAGTATTCGAAGATATTGGTGGAGGGGTTAATTTTGAACCAATGGACTTTGCGCTTCAAGAAGGATTTGTTTGCCCAACTGTAAAAATGGTTTGCTATACTGATCACCAAATTTTCGATCGCTATCATCGTTTTCGCTTAAAAGAAGGGTTTCGTCAAACCAAACAAGCACTCACCTTAAAAGAAATTTACAATCTTCAAAAGGGCGACTATGTAACACATATCGACCATGGTGTTGGGCAGTTTTCGGGATTGGAAACGATAGATGTTAACGGAAAACCACAAGAAGCCATTCGTCTTTTATACAAAGATGGTGATGTATTGTATGTAGGGATTCACTCCCTTCATCGCATTTCTAAGTTTACTGGAAAAGATGGTGCGGTGCCTAAAATGAATAAATTAGGTACTCAAACGTGGACTACATTAAAGAATAAAACCAAGAAAAAAATCAAAGAATTAGCCTTTGATCTAATACAATTGTATGCAAAACGCCGATCACAGCCAGGCTTTGCTTTTTCGCAAGACAATTACCTTCAGAATGAATTGACCGCTTCTTTTATGTACGAAGATACGCCCGATCAAAATAAGGCAAGTCTCGATGTAATTAAGGACATGGAATCCAATACACCCATGGATCGATTGATTTGTGGAGATGTCGGTTTTGGTAAAACAGAAGTCGCTGTTAGGGCGGCATTTAAAGCCGTGTGTGATAGTAAACAAGTCGCGATCTTAGTTCCAACTACTATTTTATCCATGCAGCATTACCGTAGTTTTAAGGAGAGGCTAAAAGATTTTCCATGTACTATTGATTATGTTAACCGCTTTAAGTCGGCCAAAGAAACAAGTGAAACATTAAAGAAGTTGGCCAGTGGTAAAATTGACATCCTCATAGGTACCCACGCCTTGGTTTCTGAAAAAGTGAAGTTCAAAGATTTGGGCTTGATGATTATTGATGAAGAGCAGAAATTTGGTGTTTCGGTGAAAGATAAATTAAAAACATTGAGAACCTCTGTTGACACCTTAACGCTTACCGCAACGCCAATTCCACGAACGCTGCAGTTTTCATTGATGGGAGCACGCGATTTGAGTATCATCAATACGCCACCACCGAACCGACAACCGGTACTTACAGAGGTGATTTCTTTTAACGAAGAGACGATCCGTGACGCTATTGCTTACGAAGTTACTCGAGGTGGACAGGTATTTTTTGTGAATAATCGCTTATCCAATATTAAAGAAATTTCTGGAATGATTCAGCGCCTATGTCCTGGTGTTCGAGTCGCTATTGGTCATGGGCAAATGGATGGCAAACAGTTAGAGAAAGTAATGATGGACTTTATCGATGGCAAATATGATGTGTTGATAGCGACTACCATAATCGAATCCGGGATTGATATTTCTAATGCAAATACGATTATTATCAACGACGCTAATCAATTTGGATTGAGTGATCTTCACCAACTTCGCGGCAGGGTAGGCCGTTCAAATAAAAAAGGATTTTGTTACCTTATTGCCCCCAAATTTAGCCTCTTAACCTCCGAGGCTCGCAAACGATTAGAAGCATTAGTTCAATTTTCCGATTTAGGAGCAGGTTTCAATATCGCGATGAAAGACTTAGACATTCGAGGGGCAGGAAATATGTTGGGAGGAGAACAAAGTGGGTTTATCTCTGAGATTGGCTTTGAAATGTATCAAAAGATCTTGAATGAAGCCATGCAAGAATTAAAAGACACCGAGTTTAAGGAATTATTTGATGATCGGCAGACCGACACCTTTGGGTCTTTTGTGAGCGATTGTATTTTTGAAACCGATATGGAAGTTCGTATTCCAGATGATTATGTAAATAATGTAACGGAACGTCTTAGTTTATATCAGGCACTTGATAATTTAAAAAACAAAGAAGATTTAGATCGTTTCTCTATAGATTTAGTGGATCGTTTTGGACCCTTACCCAAAGCCGCAAAGGAGCTCCTGTTTTCTTTCGAATTACGTTGGTTGGCCCAAGAGTTAGGCATGGAACGCTTAGTGATTAAAAGTGAAAAATTGGTAGGGTATTTTATTTCGAATCCACAATCTTCTTTTTACGAAACCGAAACATTTACCTTATTACTCAACAAAATCATGAGCATTGGCAAAGAATATCGCCTTGTACAAAACAATGATAAACTGCGCTTGGTCATCGAGCCGGTTCGCCACATCAAAGATGCCTTTGAGAAAATGATGGGATTGAAATAAATAGTGTCTTTGAGCTAGTCTTAGCAGATGCCAAATTCAATGCGTCTTTAAAATCTGCTATTGCAAGGTCTAAATTAGAATGTTTCCCCCTCCTGAGGGGGATGAAGGGGGAGGATTTCCTTTGCTTTTTTTAGTTCATGGAAAGTAACAAGAAAAGGAGCGGACGAGGCTAGCAATTAATGCCCATTACTTTTCAACTTTACTTTGAATAGTCCACCCAATAAGGGCGGCTCTTTGTTTTGCGGCCTCTGCTTTTTCACCGATAAAAAGGGCATCGACTGTCTGGTTGAAATGCTGTAGCCAAGTGCTAAAATGTATTGGTTTTAAAGGCATGTGAAGGTGTTTTTCTACCACATTGGTCGTATATCCGGGTTCGTCAAGGAGGGCAAAACACCAAAAGTGAATCATGTGTGGCAGGTGTTTTTCCAAATCTATGTTGGCGAAAAATGGAGCTAGGCTGGCATCTTTAACAACTTTACTATAAAATAAAGCGATTAATTTTTCAACATCAGCCTTGGTTTGGATATCTTTCATAGTTTAAAAATAAGCCCTTACTTCCATACTTCCACTATGAATGGTTCGAATCGTTTCAGATTTCCTTCCTAGGTACTGAATGGTTAATTGTAAATTTTTGGATAAGGTACGCTGGTAGCTAAGATTCCATGTATAATTAATCCCCGGCCTCAATGACTCAAGCATTTCAAATCCGACAGCTGAATTTGGATTGCCCGTGTAGCCCATTGATATGGCCTTTATCGCACCCTGAACACTTCCTTTTTCGGTTTGATTGTACTTAAAACTTCCACCAATTTCTTTTAATAAACACGTTTCTCCTCCCAAATTAGCCTCATTTTTTTTGTCTATTATTCGCCCATCAAGGGTTAGACGATAGTTGGTGGATGCTTGGTAAATAAAGCTAGCTAAGAGTGATTGGTACCCAAAGGAATAGTTCCTGTTGGTGGTGTAGTCGGCAAAGGCACTTTTTGCCCCTTTTTGCCCTTTAAGTTCTATGGAAAAGGTAGGAATAATGTTCCACCGGGTAAATATTTCGTGGTATTTGTTTCTTTTTGAATCGAATCCCGATGCCAGCAGGCTTTTATTTTTACTGTCTTGATAGGTATATTCAGCATTTATGACGTTTGACGTCCGGTTGAAATATAGAGCATTTCGTATCAGTGCTCCTGTACTTAATAAGTTGGTGTCTGCTATGGCATTGGCAAATGGGTTAAAAAATGTACTGGGGTCAAATAGGCTGGTTTTTTGATTGATTCGAATACGAGTTTGGTTTGAAAATTTAGCCATTAAGCCCAAAAAGCCTTTTTTCTTTGCCCATATTTTTTCGGGTCGCCAAAAAATACCTTGGTTGAGTTCATTCGAATAGGTCTTTACATAGTCATTGCTTGGGGTGAAAATTCGGATATAACTGGCCTGATCGACGTATTGCGCAATTTCGAATTCGTTTAGGTCTTTTACACCATCATTGTTGTAATCTACCCAAGTGTAAACACCTTGACCATCATTAACTTTTATGTAAATAAAGGTTCGCTTTTGTTCAAGTCCAGAACCCACTTCATAAAAGGTGCTCCAATTTAAGGCGTTTTTGAACCACCTCGCTTCATAATCAATTCGACCTATTAAGGAATTTTCTGGGCTTTGATTGATTAAGCTGCTATCAGTAATCGCCAATGTTCTATATCCACCGATTAGGGTTAAACGTTGATCTTTTAGTTTTTTTAAGGAGATTTCGCCTCCCAAGGTTCTCGCTTTTGCCGCCTGTCGCAATGATGTGCTATCTGCTCGTTGATCATAGCGTTCACGGTAATAAAACTTAAATGTAGAAGAGGAAGTGTCGGAGCTGGCTAAATAAATTTCATAATCGAAAAATTGATAGCTGTTTTTAGTGATGACTTGGCTCGAATCTGTAAAGGTATTTTTCTCATGGTCATCACGGTATCCAAGTCTGAGGCCTCCAATTTTTTTATTGATATCAACACGGTGCCTAAAAAACTGATTACCGCCTGTGTTTTTCGACGATAAATAGCTGCCATTCCAATTTGCAGACCAGCCGCCCTGGTTCCATTTCCCATCAGAATAAATTCGATTGCCAAGATAATCTTTTCCGAAAGCGTAGCTTTGGCCGGATAGATTTATAAATCCGTACGATTTTTGCTTGAGTTTTGAACTGATTTGTCCTACTCCTTGCTGACCTTGATAGCCTTTATTTCTTGTGTTCCAATCGCGGTCAAATTCAACGCTACGGTATTGTTCTATGGGCGAAAAATTAGCATGTAGGTATTCATATTCTATTTTATTTTCAATCTCCCAACCTTTACTACTATCTCCGAGGATACGCGATTGAGTAATTTTACTGCGCTGGGCTAGTCCTAGATTATTGTTGTTTCCAAGGGTTGAAAATGTATTAAGATCTTCGCTGGAAAGGGCTATTTCGCTATCTATTTTAATGTTTTTAGTAAGTTGGTATCGAAAGCCAGAGGTAAATAGTTGTTTTTGTTTTGGGGTGATAATAAGTCGTGAGGGTTGAAAATCGCCCTGTGGAATACCTCCAACTGGTGCAACCCATCGAAAAACTTTGCCTAGCGCATTGTAGTTATTTAATATGTAGTTACCCTTATTTGCTCCAATGTATTGAAAAACCGCCCGGTATATAGCGGAGTCTGGCTGCACGCTAAAGACCAAAACGGAATCGTACGCTAAGGAATCAATCATTTTATATAATACTTGGTTATCGAAATATCCGATGGAATCAATACTCGAAACCTTGGCTAAATCCAAGTTGTCGCCAATTGTACTCAGGTAAAATTTCTGGGATGGGCTTAAGTTTTGTTGTAATGATTGATTTTTGGCATCTTGTTCAGAATAGGCATTCAACCAGAAATCTAGTTTCTTTCCATGGTAACTTGTGGCGCTTTGTATTAAGGAGCGGGCATAGTTTTGATCAGAATATTGAAATTCTGCTACAATGCGTGAATCTTTTGTAATGAGGTTTCGGGCTGTAAAGGTAAGTTCCGAGGTATTATAATCCATTACATAATCGTATTCCTGCCCTCGCTCCAATAAGCGACCATCAATGTAAATGCGTTCTGTACCTGCGAGAACTAAAATAAAGGGTTCATTTTCGTTGCCTCTAAGTCGATAGGGACCTTGATTGCTCTCTATCCCAACAATCACTTGTCGATTAAACTTTCCTTTTGAAAGCGCTGCACTCGCCTGAGTTTTCCAATATTTCTCGTTTTCTAAGGGCCAACGATTCTCGATACTTAGGCCTTGTGCCCTTTTTTTATAGTTCATAAAAAAGCCATCGGGTTTTGATAGCCAAAAGTCACCAACAGTTAGTTTAAATTGCTCATTGAATACTTGAATAAATACTTGGTCAAATTCTTGAAGTTTATTCGTGTTTCCATTGGGCTGAATGGGTATGTTGGCGTCTGAAACCGCCGCAAGCACTTTTAAATTCGGTGATAGATTACCTGATAATTCTAAGTTTAAGGCCGAATTAATACCTAAGTCTTGCCTGTTCCCAAAACTCACACCCCGAGAGATACTTCCGTTTTTTGCCAATTCCTGTCCACCAAAAACGTCGTTGACGGAATAGGAATTACTAATTTTGAATTTGTCTCTTTCATCGTTTGCTTTTATACTGAGTAGTGTGGTGTCATATCGCTTGTAGCTGCGAGAAAAATCAAAAGGAAGAACTCGGTAATGAAGCTTGACTAGGCCGGTATCTTTTCGCAACCATTGAAAAGTTGAGCGTGTGTAATCTAAAAAATAATCGTTTTTGGACAGGGTGTCCCCATTCCATATGGCATAAAAGGAATTGGGGTAGATGCTTAAGGTATCTATTTTGACGATGGAGGAGGACGCTTTAATGGAGTACGACCTCAAATTACCACTTTGTGCGTTTAGTATGACAGGGGTGATACAAATCAGTAATAAAAGTAGTCTTAAGCACATGGAAAAGCGAAGATAAGCGATATCCTTAAAACGTGTATTAGTTATTTTGATTGCTGTAATTCTATAAATCAAATTTATCTTGCTTATTTTTGAGTGCTTCGTTAATTCAATGATATGAAATACTTATTTGCCTTGTCTTTTTGCTTCGTTTTATCTTCTTTAGCGGCTCAGTTAAAGCCCATACTTTGGCAGATAAACAACAATACAATTAAAGAGTGGTACTATCATTTTGGAGATGAATTTACCGACGAGCTCTTGGATGAAAGCAAGTGGTACAATCATTATCCTTGGGGAGGATTGTCGATTAAGGATGGGATTTATGCCGCCCCGGAAATGGTTAGTATTGAAAATGGCAAAGCTATTTTATCGGTAGATACAAGCTCTGACTACCGCACCTTTCCAGAATGGATGTTGGAGGAAGATATCAAAAACAAAAATCCATTGGTCCAAAATAATCGCGTTAAATTAAATTACCTAACGGCAGCATTATGGAGTAAATTATCCTTTAGGTATGGTTATTTTGAGTGCCGTTGCTTTATTCCTGCTGGACAAGGATTGTGGCCAGCCTTTTGGCTTTATGGGGGAAAGCCCAACGACGAAATTGATTTCATGGAATCGAAAGGGGAAAAATCACGCGAATTTCATGTTGATATTCATTGTCCCAATGCTTGTGATAAAATCAAACCTTTTCCATATATCGTAAAAAAACCATGGGGTGCATGGCTTAAAACGGATCGGTCCTTAATGGGAGAATGGGTTGTTTTTTCAGGGGTATGGCTTCCTGGCTATGTTAACTTTTACATGAATGGCAAACCTGTTGCCAACTATGTCGGCGATTTTGGAGCGGAAATGAATATGATTGCTAATCTATCCGTAGCGGTCGATAAAGGTCCTTTTTCTCCTGGGCCGAATGAGAAAACGGTTTTCCCAAGTGAGTTTATGGTAGATTACATGCGCGTTTGGAAATTAGTTAGTAAGGATATTCCACCTGCTATCCAGCAAAAGAGCTTTACTGAAGGTGATTTGCTAAATATAGGTCCTCTATTGGCGCTGGATGGCAGCGAAAAAGCAACGCTAAAACGCAAAAACAAACGCACATTACCCAAATCAATAGTAGAAAACGAGGAAGGCTTTATCAGTTTAATGCCTGTAAATGAAAAATTATTTCAATTGCATTTAAACGGAATAAGTAATAATGGAGTAAAAATTCAAGTGCTTAATGAGAATGATACCGTTGTAAAATCATTTGATATTAATGAAAAATATCATTTTTTTTCAATGGAGGATTTCCAAAATGGAAACTATAGATTAGTGATATCGAATGGCGTTGGTTTGCAAAGCGAACTTTTCTTTACAAGTCCTTAACAGGTGTTTTAAGCACTTCTATTTCAAAAAGTTTTGGCCAAAACTTACCCGTCATATAAGTTTTGCGATTTGCGGAGTTGTATGCAATACCATTAAGCACTTCCCCATTTGCTGTTCCTTTTCCTCGCTTAACTAATTCTGTTGCATCTATAATGGCCATCACTTTTCCATTTTTAGGATCGATAACGGCAATTAAATTCTTGGTGTAAATGTTTGCATAGACTAATCCATCGATAAATTCCAACTCATTTAACATGGTGATGGGACCTTTGTTGGTATAAACATCTACTGTTTTAAGTAACTCGAATGTTTCGGGGTCACGATAGCTTAATCTATCTGTTCCGTCAGACATAATGAGATACTTCCCATCATTACAAATTCCCCAGCCTTCTCCAGTATAGGTAAATGTTTTTTGTTTGGCAAAGTCAGCGGCATTGTACACAAAACAAGTTTGATTCTTCCAAGTGATTTGAAAAATCTTATCTCCTAAAATGGTAATTCCTTCACCAAAAAACGTTTTGTCGAGGCCAGTACGACGATTTATTTTACCGGTTTCTAATGTTATTTCGCCCACTAAAGAGCTGCCTGTTGTATTAGGATCTCCTGTACTTTCAAATAGTGTATTGTTCTGAAAAGCAAGCCCCTGAGTATAGCTAGAATCTAAATGAGGGTACTCGTTGATAATCTTTATCCCCCATTTTTTTGGAACAATGTCAGATAGTATTTGAATAGTGCGTTCATCCCGAATTTCATTCCCATCTTTCGTTTTTGCGATTAAGACAAGTGTAAACAAACCCACGTGCATGGCTTTCGAATTTAATTCATAATGAATGAGTTTCGATGGCTTCGTCCATTTAGAGAGGATGCTATCGCCTATGCGAAGTTCAATGGAATTAATTTGTTCAGTAGAGGCTATTGGTATATCAAGTTTTTGTCCAATAGTAAGTATACTATTATCCTGAATCGTAAAATGACACGGTAATGCTTCATCCTCTAATGGCGTGATATTATTTTTATATAGGAAATACGAAATGAAGCCTATACCAACAATTATAAGAATGGTAACGCGGATCTTTTTTTTCATCGGTTAAGGTTATCAAGCTGTTCGAAAATGGCCTCTGGCAAGATCTGTTCATGGGAGGCATTGTAGGGTGCAATTCCCTTGTGTATTATAATGATTTGAGGAGATTGATGCGTTACGTTTAACATCTTTTCAATGTCATTGGAAATGTTTCTGAAAGCAATTAAATCCAATAAATGCCAATCAGCCCGGGGATCTTCAAAACTACTCAATGTGTTTTTTAGCACCCTTGATGATATAAAACAACGGGTGGAGTGTTTAAAAATAACCTGAGGTTTATGAAAGCTTTCAGCTATCAATTCCTTTAATTCATTCTCTGTTTTCAGTTCTATGTAGCTCATTCGTATTGCTAAAATTGTTTTAAAAAGCGCAAGTCGTTTTCAGAATATAAGCGTAGATCATTTACTTTAAATTTAAGTTGCGCTATACGCTCTACCCCCATTCCAAAGGCAAAGCCACTGTATACAGAAGAATCAATCCCACTCGCTTCAAGCACTGCCGGATCAACCATTCCACAACCTAAAATTTCTAGCCAACCACTGTACTTGCAAACATTACAACCTTTAGCGTCGCAGATAGAGCAAGAAACATCGACTTCAGCACTTGGTTCGGTGAATGGAAAATAGGAGGGGCGAAGCCTAATTTGGGCATGATCTCCAAATATCGCTTTTGCGAAGTGTAAAAGTGTTTGTTTTAAATCAGCAAACGAAACATTTTTATCGATATATAATCCTTCGATCTGATGAAAAAAACAATGCGCTCGGGCAGAAATTGCTTCATTTCGATAAACTCTTCCCGGAGAAATGGTTCGTATGGGTGGGCTAGTATTTTCCATCACACGCACTTGCACAGAACTCGTGTGGGTTCGAAGCGCTATTTCTCGCTCGCCTTTTTCGATAAAAAATGTATCTTGCATATCCCTTGCTGGATGATCTTTGGGGAAGTTTAAAGCGGAGAAATTATGCCAATCATCTTCAATTTCAGGACCTTCAGAAACCTCAAACCCTATTCGATTAAACACATCGATTATTTCGTCTCTTACTAATGATAATGGGTGGTGACTTCCTTTCGTGATATTTTGTCCTGGCCTTGTTAAATCTTGACCTATTGTTATCTTTTCTTCGGGGCTTAGAACGATTTTCTTGTCCGCATAAAATTCCTCCAATTGAATGCGTAAAGCGTTTACTTGCTGGCCTAAGTCCCGCTTACTTTCATTGGGAACGGTTTTTAATTCATTAAATAATTCTTTTAATAAGCCTTTAGAACCTAAAAATTTTATTCGAAACTCCTCCAATGTATCTAGCGTGTCTACCTGATCTGAATCAGTCTTAAATACGAGCAGTAATTGGTTAATTTTATCGGTCATTTTAGGTACAGTGTAACTTTTAATTCCTTTAGATTGTTTAATAGCAACAAAGGACTGCATACAAAGTTAAAAGGATTTTGAAATAAAAGAATAAAGAGTTGCAATTTGAGTTATTAACGACCATTTGCTAGAATCTTTGGCAACATCTTTTTGACCTGTACGTATAGACTTTGTTAATTGGAAAATTATTTTTAATTTTACTACTTAAATCATATGATGAAAAAAGCACTTTTTGGAATTTCATTCCTTTTTATCCTCCTAATAATTGGCTCTTGTAAATCAAAAGATCCAGCCATTTTAAAAGTATTCGTTCGCTCATCGTCTAATCAATTAATGAATGGAGCCAAAGTAGTCGTTATTGGCGACCAACAATCCACACCACCTACCTTAAATTTTGTAGATACTTCATACACCAATAGCTCCGGCTTTACTGTTGTGAATATGGATCAATACTTTGATGTTTCAGGTGCAGATAATACAACTGGTTATTTTGATATCGTTGTAAAATACAACACAAAGACAGCGACTGGTTATTCAAGATGTCGTGTACACACGACCTCTGTTGAAACAATTTATTTACCGAATTAAACTAAGAAAATGAAAAAAATAATTCTTTTTGGAGTAGCTATAATTGGCTTAATGGTTATTGGTTCTTGTGTTAAGAAAGAAGATACCATCGCAAAAATTGAGGTTCGTGACGAAAATAATGATGTTGTCGAACAAGCAATGGTTGTACTGCACGGTACATCAACTTGTAATTGCCCGTCTCAAGTAGCAGTATATGATACCGCTTATACCAACTCGGCAGGAATAGCAACATTCAATTATAATGAAATTTATCAATTGGGACAAGCTGGGGTTGCAGTTCTAGATATCGAAGCTTATAAATCAAATCGTTTTGGTCAAGGGATTATTAAAATTGAGGCCGAAATGATCAATGAAGAAACGGTCATCATACAGCCTTAAGCGCAAATTCTTCTTAGGGATTTAAAATCCGTTATATCACTTATTAAAATTGTTTTGTTGTCAAGCGACTTTGTATTTAAAACATATTCGGTCCAGTCATAAAAATCAGTACTTGTAAACATGGCGCTAATTTCATCACTTGGATTCCCTTTTTGTAAAAGATTAATCAATCGATTTAAATCACTTGTATTGATCACAATTGAACTTTCATACTGAAAGTTTCCACGTGATAATTGGCCTAAGATGACTACATCCTCCCTGCAAGAGGCCACTTTAATCTGTTTTATTTCCATTGTCTTTTCCATACTCTTTTCTTTTTATGATACAAATTTAGAGCTGAAGAACGTAATCAATTTACGACCTTATAATTCTTTCATAAATATTTAAAATGAGTTCTGTGTCGTTTCACAAATATGAAATGTCGATAGCTTGTCTTTTAGTAATAATCTATATTTTTGAGCAAGAAATATAAATTATTAGTGCAGACTCACGATATAAACAGCTCTTCCTCCTTTTCTTCGGCAATAATTATTGCAAACGGAGAACAATGCAGTAATGAGTTGTTGGAGAGCCTTTTAGGGGAGACGAACTTTATAGTAGTACTTGATGCGGCAATAGACAGAGTTCTGGCATTAGGAATAAAACCTAGTGTTTTATTAGGCGATTTTGATCGAGGGTTAAACCTCTCCATATACCAGCAAAAACATCCGGAAATTGAAATCATACACTCAACGAATCAGCATAAAACTGATTTAGAAAAGGCCTTTGACTTTCTACTATTAAAGGAAGTGCAATCCGTAAAAGTAGTATGGGCAACGGGAAGGAGAAGCGATCATTTTTTTGCTAATATTTCCTGTCTCGTTAACTACAGAAAGACCTTAGATATCACTATAATTGACGATTATTCTAAGATTATCTTACTAAAAACAAAATACGAAAAGTGGTATGCTGCGGGCACTATTATTTCCCTGATACCCTTGGGAAAAGTAATCGGTATAAGCACTA
>ENA-UOYL01000408-UOYL01000408.1-marine-metagenome-genome-assembly--contig:-NODE-408-length-15497-cov-4.691115_pt1 | contig 15497 bp, 14 predicted proteins | sample MGYA00238173_ERZ767189 | MGnify/ENA primary metagenome ERZ767189 (study PRJEB28943, sample SAMN06267163) | marine metagenome | isolation source: Columbia River Estuary | place: USA:Columbia River Estuary... | reverse complement strand
TGGAAAGTTTTGCCATTTAGTGACACGCTTATCCATGAAACAGGTTCGGTGACGGATCGAACCACTTTGATAGGAGAAATACGTGGCTGCAAAGCGTCGTAAGAAAGCAGCGAAAGCTGCACCAAAGCGTCGTCGTCGTAAGGCTGCTAAGGCTGCCCCAAAGCGTCGTCGTCGTAAGAAAGCAGCAAAGGCTGCTCCAAAGCGTCGTCGTCGTAAGAAAGCAGCAAAGGCTGCTCCAAAGCGTCGTCGTCGTAAGAAAGCTTCAAAGTAAATTATTAACTAAAAAATCCCGCCAGTTAAATGGCGGGATTTTTTATTGCCCAAAATTAATTAATGCCTAGATAGGCTTACCCCCTTATGCGAAGTGGTCTAGATCTAACTCATATAAATCCTGCAATCCGCCCCCAGGATGATCTCTTTAGATTTATGAATGGCAAGTGGTTAACCGAATCTAAAATTCCAGAAGATAGAGCAAGTGATGGCGCTTTTTATCAGCTATATGAACAGGCTGAAAAACAGGTAAAACAGATCATTATTGATCAGGCAAATACTGCTGGAGAAATTGGAAGTACCTCTCAAAAAATTGGCGATTTATATAACTCATTTATGGATGAGGAAAAAATAGAGCAGTTAGGAATATCCCCAATTGCTAAAGATCTAGCAGCTGCGCAAGGCTTTAATAATAAGGATGAGTTTTTACAACTTTTAGGTGAGCTAGAAAGAGATGGTTTATCTGGTCTTTTCTATTCCTATGTTTCAACTGATAATAAAGATGCCTCTAAAAATATCGTCTACCTTGGCCAGTCAGGATTATCACTTCCGGATGAGGCCTACTACCGTGAGGATGAATATAAAGAGATTAGGCAATCCTTTGTTACCCATATAAAAAATATGTTTGAGTTAGCAGGACTTGAAAATGCGCAAGGCTGTGCCTTAGCAGTTTTGGAATTAGAAACTGCGATAGCCGCTTGTCACTGGGATCAGGTTAAAGATCGAGATGCTGATCTGACCTATAACAAAAAGAGCTTCACCCAGCTATCTGAACTAAGTCCGGCATTTAATTGGCCACTTTGGATGAAAAGCTCGGTGACCCCAGAGCATGTGCTCACCCACGTTGTTGTTAGGCAGCCCTCCTACTTTGAAGAGTTATCCAAACTTCTTGGTGACTTTGAGGTTATAAAGTGGCGAAGCTGGCTCACCTGGCACATTCTCTCCGGTGCTAGCCCATATTTGAACTCAGCTTTGGTAAATGAAAACTTTAACTTCTATGGCACAACCCTTTCTGGCATACCAAAACTAAAAGAGCGGTGGAAGCGGGCAACTGGTTTAGTTGAAGGCGCCCTAGGTGAGGCGGTTGGGCAGATCTATGTGCAGCGCCACTTTGGTAAAGCGGCTAAGGAGCGGATGGTTGATCTAGTTAAAAATCTTATTCAGGCATATCGCGTAGACATTGGCGCCCTTGATTGGATGAGTGATGAGACTAAGCAGAAGGCATTTCTTAAGTTAGATAAGTTCACGCCAAAGATTGGTTATCCAGATAAGTGGCGTGATTACTCAAACTTATCTATTTCCCCAGGTGACCTAATTGGCAACCTGAGCGCTATTGCAAAATATTCTCAAGATTATGAGTACTCAAAAATAGGAAAGGCTGTTGATAAATCTGAGTGGTATATGACCCCGCAAACGGTTAATGCCTATTACAACCCAGGAATGAATGAGATTGTCTTTCCTGCTGCTATTTTGCAGCCGCCATTTTTTGATGTGTTAGCAGATGATGATGCTGCAAACTACGGCGGTATTGGCGCAGTAATTGGCCATGAGATTGGCCATGGTTTTGATGATCAAGGGTCAAAGTATGACGGAGATGGCAACTTAGTTAACTGGTGGAATGATAAAGATAGAGCTGAGTTTGAAAAACGAACTAGTAAGTTAATTAAGCAGTATGACCAGCTATCACCAGAAAATGCCCCAGATATAAAGGTCAATGGCGCACTAACAATTGGTGAAAATATTGGCGACCTGGGTGGATTAACAATTGCTTATAAAGCATATGAGATTTCACTTAATGCAAAGGAGCCACCAGTACTTGATGGCTATAGCGGGATGCAAAGATTTTTTATGGGTTGGGCTCAATCTTGGCGGGGTAAATATCGCCCAGAGGAGGTTAGAAGAAGGGTTGCAACTGATCCACACTCCCCTGATGAGTTTAGATGTAATCAGATAGTTTCTAACTTAACTGAGTTCTATGATGCTTTTGCAGTTAGCCAAAGTGATAAACACTTTATGCCAGAGGGTCAGCGAGTGCGGATCTGGTAACTACTCTGGAAAGTGGCAGGCAACAGTTGAACTGCCAACTTGAAGTAGTTCAGGTGCCTTATCGGCGCATACTTCTTGCGCTTTCCAACACCTGGTTCTAAATCTGCAACCTGATGGTGGATTAATTGGGTTTGGAACATCCCCGGTTAAAGTGATGCGCTGCCTTGCACCCACAGCATCTGGATCCACCTCTGGAACTGCAGATAACAGGGCCTTGGTATATGGATGTTTTGGATTTGAGTAGAGAGTATCTCTATCTGCGATTTCAACAATTTTTCCTAAATACATCACCGCTACTCGCTGGGCAAAGTGGCGAACTACTGCTAAGTCATGGGCAATAAAAATGAAGGTTAAGCCAAAATCTTTTTGCAAATCCTTCATGAGGTTTATGACCTGAGCTTGGATTGAAACATCTAACGCAGATACGGGCTCATCTGCAACTATCACCTTAGGGCGAAGAGCTAATGCCCTAGCAATGCCAATGCGCTGCCGCTGCCCACCTGAAAACTCATGTGGATACCGGTTGTAGTGCTCAGGGTTTAAACCAACAATCTCAAGTAACTCCTGCACCCGCTTTTTAACTCCACCTTCTGGGGTAATACCACTGATCTTAAATGGGGTAGCAATAATTGTTCCAACAGTATGGCGTGGATTTAAAGAAGAATATGGATCTTGAAAAATCATCTGTAATTGCCGACGAATTGGTTTTAGCTCTTTGCTAGTTAAGTGAGTTATATCTTGACCCTCATACTCAATCGTTCCACTACTTGGCTCTAATAATCTAGTGATTAACTTTCCAGTAGTTGATTTACCACAGCCAGACTCACCTACTAAGCCAAGTGCCTCACCGGCAGTGATTTCAAAATTAAGGCCATCAACTGCCTGAATAAGATCTGCTTTACCAAAAAAGCCATGCTTATTACCAGAAAAATGTTTGGTTAGCCCAGTAACTTTTAAAATTGCACTCATAGCTTAGGCACCACCTGATTATTAAATATATCTACTCTAGTTTTCACATCCAGATGACATCTAACTAAATGATGATCACCCTCTGAAACTGGAAGCAGCTGCGGCACACTCGCTAAGCAGGCAGGGCCAACTGTGCTTTGATAAGAACATCTTGGATGAAAAGCACAGCCTGATGGGACTGAGATCATTGAGGGTGGCATACCGCTAATTGCAGCTAATCGTTTATCTGGGTCACCAGTTAATCTAGGTATTGAGGTTAGTAAACCCCAACCATATGGGTGTTGCGGCTTTGCCAGTACATCTCGCACACTTCCGTATTCAACTGCTTTACCCGCATACATAAGCAAAACATCATCAGCAGTTTCAGCAACAACTCCTAAATCATGAGTAATTAAAATAATTGCAGTACCAAAATCTTTTTGTAACTGGCGAAGTAGTTCAAGAATCTGTGCCTGAACTGTTACATCTAATGCTGTGGTCGGCTCATCAGCAATTAATAAACTTGGATCACAAGATAAAGCCATAGCAATCATTGCCCGCTGGCGCATACCACCTGAAAATTGGTGCGGGTAATCATCTGCTCGTTTTTGCGGCTCAGCAATTCCAACTCGATCAAGCATATCTATTGCATGTTTTTTAGCCTCTGCTTTTGAGACATTGTTGTGAACTTGATACGCCTCAATTATTTGATCACCAATTGTGTAGAAAGGATTTAAGGCAGTTAGTGAATCTTGAAAGATCATCGCCATCTGCTTACCCCGTAATTTACGGATATCAGATTCACTACCGGCATTAATCTCTACCCCGCCAACAAAAATCTGCCCGCTTACCTGCGCCCGACTACCTTTATGAAGTCCTAAAATCGCAAGGCTTGTTACAGATTTTCCGGAGCCAGATTCACCAACAATTCCTAAGGTCTTTCCCTTAGCAACTGAGAAAGAAAGATCATCAACTGCCCTAACTAGGCCATCATCGGTTGGAAAATTAACACTTAGATTTTTAACCTCTAAAAAATTACTCACGTAAGCCTGACCTTTGGATCTAAAGCTGAATAGATTAGATCTACAACAATATTTGCTGTTACTACAAAGAAGGCTGAAAATAAAACTGTGCCAGTTACTACTGGAATATCTAGATTTGCCACCGCATCAGTTGATAACTTACCTAGACCTGGAATATTAAATACATACTCAGTAATTACTGCACCCCCTAGTAGGGAGCCTAGGTCTAGGCCAAAGACTGTAACAATTGGCGTAATCGCACCTCGCAGTACATGCCTTGAATTAATCTTTCGTCCAGATAATCCCTTAGCCCTTGCTGTTCTTACATAATCCTCACTCATTACCTCAATCATGCCTGCTCTAGTCAGACGAGAATAAATTGCCGATAATAGAAATGCCAAGGTAAACCAGGCAAGTGCCATTTGTTTAGCCCAATCACTTACCGAGTCAAATGGTGAGGTATAGCCAGGTATCGGAAGTATCGCTAACTTATCTACAAATATAAATTGTAAAATCAAGCCGACAAAGTAGATCTGCAAACTTGCGGCGCCGAGTGCAATTCCTTGAGAAAACTTATCTAACATGGTGCCGCGGCGAAGTGCTGAAACAATTCCGCTAGATAGCCCGACTAATAGCCATAAAATCGAAGCACCAAATGCAATTGATAATGTTGCTGGTAGGCGATCCATAAGAAGTGAGGTAACTGGTAAATCATTTTGATATGAGTAGCCAAGGCAGGGAGCGCCACAATTTAACTCTGCCTCAGTTCCAGCTAAATAGGTTCGACCAGCAAATATGCCTTTAACAAAGCGGCCATACTGCACAGATAATGGTTGATCTAACTCAAGTGTATGACGAATTCGATCCATTAACTCTGGTGTGCAAGCTTTACCACAAGCAAGACGCGCTGGATCTGCCGGCAAGATATAAAAAATTCCAAAAACTACCGCTGAAACAATAGCAAGCACAAATACTCCAATAAAGGTGCGCTTTAATATGTATTTCAACATTTATTTATTGTCCTTAAATTATTTAAGTTGGTCGATGATTATTTAACCACCGACCAACTTAAGTGTTATTGCTTTACTTCTTTACGTAAGCACCAATAACGCTTAGGTCTCCCCAACCGTTATCGATCTGTACGCCACCCAACTTTGAACCCGACATCATGTGGCTTCGCTCAAAGTAAATAGATATATGGGCTGCTTTATCTTGAATCAGCTTCTGCTCAATATCTCCAAGAATTTTCTCTTGGGCAGCAGGAGCTGATTGATCAGCTTGTGCAAATAACTTTTGCAAGTCGGCAAAATTACCACGAGAGTAATTGCTCTTTGCATCAGTGCTGGTCATAGTCCTTGCATCAAATAATGCATAAACAATTCCAGAGGCTGCTGACCAGTCAAATGCCCAAGAGGTTTGGACAATGTCTGGTTCCTTATCGCCTCCGCGCTTAGACACCGTAGAGTAGTAACCAGAACCTGGGTACTTATCCATGATCACAGTAAAGCCAGCAGCCTTAAGTGCTTGCTCAACTGCAGCAGCACGTAGTGGCTCCACGCCCTTATCGCGATATGCCAGACGAAGAGTTGTCTTCTTATCGCTTGCTTTAGCTAGGTAAGCCTTTGCTTTGGCAATCTGCGCCTCTGGATTCTTTATTACATCGCGCTCACACACGGTGAAGTTACGATATCCAGTCTTGATTGAAGGCGGAATTGTTGAGTTTGCATATTGACCAGAATTTGTACCACCTGCAGCTGCAAGGACGGTCTTAAAGTCAAATGCACATTGAATCGCCTTGCGCACATTTACATCTTTAACCGTATCCACATTTATTGCGTAGTAACGGTTGTAAGGTGAAAGGAAGCTAAATAAGCGATTCTTATAGGCAGGCTTTCCAAGAACCTTTGATAAGTTAGTAACGATATTTGTGTCAGTTGACACAGATGTCTTTGCTTCACCTGAATCAGAAATCAGTGATTGCTCAATAACATTCTGATCAGCGCCCATTTTAACTACGAACTTATCTGGATAGTTCCAACGAATTGGATCTGTCTTTGCATCCCAATAAGAGTTACGAACTAAAGTCAACTGCTTACCACGATCATATGACTCAATTTTGTATGGGCCAGATGAGAATGGACGGTTGTCGTAGTTCTGTTTTGTATCTTTTGCCTTTGGGATAGCTGTAAATGAACCAAATGTAGTTACATATGGGAAATATGGAATTGGCTGTGTTAGTACATAGGTGATTTCATCACCCTTAGCTGAACACTGCACACCATATAGATCACCATTTGGATCGGTGTATGGACCCTTGTAATTAGTTGGGTTATCAATGAAATCTTTAGCATAAGTAGTTCCACCATCAAGGATGTCATCGTTGTAGGACCTCATAGTTCCATACTTCAAATCTTCACAGGTGATCTTTGAACCATCTTCATACTTTAGATTTGGGCGAAGCTTAAATGTCCAGCTAAGTCCACCATCATTTGTTGTACCCAAATCTGCAGCTAAATCTGGCACAAGTTCAGTTTTGCCATTTACAGTGCGATATTGAGTAAGTGTGCGAATAAACAGTCGATAGAAATCAAGTGTTCCGCCAACATAGTTACGGGCAGGATCTAAGTGCTCAAAATCTGCTTGTGTAATTACGGTTACGGTTCCACCTTTTGTTGCACCAGTCTTAGCTGGAACAGGTCCAACCCAAGAAGCTGGGGTTGCTGCCTCAGCAGCTGTGATCGAAACAATTAAAGATGCACCAAGTGTAAGTGCACCAGCAACTGCAAGACCTTTCTTTTTAAGGTTCATTTGAACCCTTCCTAGTAGGTGTTTCTTTTTTAACCCGGTAGTCATATGTTCTACCGGGAACTTCGGGGATCGAGTGCGTCTCGAATGCTGTCACCTAATAAACTAAATGAGAGCACAAGCAGGAACAAAGCAAAACCTGGAATAAATGTGTAGGTTGGGTTAATACTATAAAACGGCACTGAGGCTAAAAGCATTGCTCCCCAATCTGAGGTTGGATCAATTACCCCTGCACCTAAAAATGTTAAGGCAGCCTCTGCGGTAATCATAGTTGGAATATTTAGCGCAACTGTTACCAAAATTGGTGCCCATAAGTTTGGAAGTATTTGATTAAAAACTAAATGAAACTTAGAGGCGCCAAGTGCTCTGGCTGCTTCCACAAACTCGCGCTCACGCAGGGAGATAACCTGGCCTCTAACAATACGGGCGATGTAAGGCCAACCAAACATAGCTAGAACAAATATCATTACTGGAATTCGGGTGCCATTTCCAGGTGGTAAACCCCAACCTTCAAAAACATTTTCTAAAACTGGCGTAATAGCTAATGCAAATAAAATAGATGGAAACGCAAGTGTAATTTCCATGGTTCGAGATAAAGCTAAATCAGTCTTGCCACCAAAAAAGCCCGAAATCAGACCAATTACAATTCCAATTACTGTTGCAACTAAGGTTGCAGTTAATGCAATAGTTAGTGAAGTTCTAGCGCCGTAAACAAACCTTAAGAAAATATCCCGACCAGTTCGTGGCTCTACCCCAAACCAATGTGTTCCTGAGATACCCCCAAATTTGCCTAATGGATTAGTTGCAAACTCTGGATCTAATGTTTCTGGATGAAACTCATCTGGGGTGGTGTGCATAATCCAGGTAAATACTGGCGCGGTAATGGCTAGCAATAAGAAGAATGCGATGAGTGAACCAGAGATTTTGGCCGAGCGATCTTTTTTTAAACGCTGCCATGCCATCTGGGTAGGTGAACGACCTTCAACCCCTGACTGAGTGGCAATTACGGCGGTGCTCATTTATAACAGGCTCCTTAAAAATTGCTGCGCGCGCCCTAAGATAGTCAACTACTGGGGATATAACTAGCCGTCTAAAGGGGTGAATAAGGCTCAGTAGCGGTATCAATAATGTTATTTATCTTTTTTTACCAATAATCAGAGGATGGTTGACTACGCATATGGGTAGTGAGTTTAAATTTAAGGTCGGTACCTCACTTAAAAATCGACTGGGCCGAACTGGGCAGATATCCACTCCCCATGGCGTAATTAAGACACCAGCATTTATCCCAGTAGGAACAAAGGCAACTCTTAAATCAGTTCTTCCTGAATCACTAAAAGATCTAGGTTCACAAGCTGTTTTAGCAAATGCTTATCACCTTTATCTACAACCTGGATCTGAGCTAATTGATAGAGCAGGTGGCTTAGCAAAGTTTATGAATTGGAATGGGCCAACTTTTACCGATTCTGGCGGCTTTCAGGTTTTATCCCTTGGGGTTGGATTTAAAAAAGTCATTGCAATGGATGAGAACACCTTTCAAGCCGATGATGTGATTGCAGATGATAAGCAACGCCTTGCTCATGTTGATGATGATGGGGTTACCTTTAAATCACACCTAGATGGCTCACTACACCGCTTTACCCCAGAAGTTTCTATGCAGGTGCAGCATCACATCGGGGCCGATATCATTTTTGCCTTCGATGAGTGCACCACTCTTCACAACACAAGAAGTTATCAAGAAAAAGCATTAGAGCGAACCAGATTATGGGCCCAGCGGTGCTTAAGTGAACATGATCGCTTAACTAAGGCTCGAAGTGATAAACCATATCAAGCATTATTTGGGGTTATTCAAGGGGCTCAATATGAAGAGCTGCGCAGAAAATCTGCAAAAGATTTAGCAACTATGAGTCAAAGTGGTATTAGCTTTGATGGGTTTGGCATTGGTGGCGCTCTAGATAAGCAAACACTTGGAGATATTTTAAAGTGGGTAAATGAGGAGCTACCGCAAGATAAGCCTCGTCACTTTTTAGGTATTGGTGAACCAGATGATTTATTTGTGGGCGTAGAAAATGGCGCAGATACCTTTGATTGCGTAGCTCCATCTAGGCAAGCTAGAACTAGTTCAGTCTTTACAAAAGATGGGCGAGTAAATATTTCAAATGCTCCCCATAAAGATGAGTTTTTTCCAATTGAAAAAGATTGCACCTGTTACACCTGCCGCAATTACACCCGGGCTTACCTTTGCCATTTATTTAGAGCAAAGGAAATGGTGGCTGCCACCTTGGCAACCATTCATAATCAACACTTTATTGTTGGATTAGTTGATCAGATGAGGGAAAGTATTGAAAAAGGTACATTTTTTGAGTTTAAAGATGCGTTTATGGCCAGATACTACAAAAAGTAATTTGGGGGTAGATTAGCGATATGGATAACGCAAGAAAACCACTGCGAATTGGCATATTAGGGGCTGCAAGAATTGCCCCAAGTGCGATCATTTTTCCAGCTCATGCAACTGGTCATCAATTAGTTGCAGTTGGCGCTAGGGATAAAGGGCGAGCTAATGAGTTTGCTAAGCAATACATGATTGAAAAAGCATATGGCTCATACCAAGAGGTCATTGATGACCCAAATGTCGATGTAATTTATAACCCACTTCCTAATAATGCTCATGGACCATGGAATATTCGAGCACTAGCTGCTGGAAAACATGTTTTAAGTGAGAAGCCATCTGCTAGTAATGCCGCTGAGGCAAAAGAGGTAGCGGCTGCAGTAAGTAAATCTGGCAAGGTATTTATGGAAGGTTTTCACTATTACTATCACCCAGTATTTCAAAGATTACTAGCAATTATTAAGTCAGGTGAAATTGGTGAAGTAATTAAGGTTGAGTCTGCCTTACTTATTCCTATGCCAGATAAGAATGATCTGCGTTTAAAGTTTGATTTAGCAGGTGGCTCAATTATGGATGTTGGTTGCTACGCACTTCATAGCCAGCGAATGATTTCTCAATTAATCACAGGTGGTGAGCCAACTGTTGTTAATACAGAGGCTAATGCCCCAGATGGCAAGCTAGATACTAAGTTAAATGTGCAACTTAAATATCCAAATGGTGTTGCAGCCCTTGCTAAGGGTGATTTTGAATCGCCCGCCTTTGAAGCACCTTTAACTGTTACTGGAAGTAAGGGAAGTGTTCACCTACCTAATTTTGTTGTCTCAGGTTGGGATCCAAGAGTTATTGTGGATGTGGCTGGAAATAAACGAGTTGAACAACTGCCATCTATTTCAACTTATACCTACCAATTAATTGCCTTTGCTGATGCGGTAGATCTTGGTAAGCCGGTTAAAACTGATGCTAAAGATGCTCTGGCTCAATCCCAATTAATTGATTCAGCGTACCTATCTGCAAATTTACCGCTACGGCCAACTCTGAAATTGTAAATTAAACTAGTAATTTTGTTTTAGCTATTTTACAAGCTTCATTTCGATCATTTACCTTAAGTTTTCGGTAAACATTTTTTAAATGCGTTTTCATAGTGTTCTTAGAGATATGAAGGGATTTACCAATCTCTTCAATAGATTTTCCAGAGGTTAGATACTTTAGAACTTCAATCTCGCGTTGAGTTAGTTGCTCACCGCTAAACTCTAGAAGCGTGTTTCGCTCCTTAATTCGCTCCATGCAGGCTCTACTAAGTGATTCCAGCCATTGCGAGTTACTTGTGGAGGCGAAGTTAATGATTAATTCAAGAGTTTTGTTATCTTGCCGCAGAAACATCTCTCGAGCTCCAACTTCCTCTCCTTTAGCCAATGCGGTCTTTAGGTACTCACGCTGGCGCTTATTACCCTCGCTAGAAAATTTTGAAAGATTAAGATTCTTATAAATTATCTGAAAAGCAGTTACTTCGGGTAGTTTCTTAAAATAGCCTAAATCAATTAATTCTGAGTCTTTAATCTTGTATTTTTGCCTATCTAATAATTTAACATAAGGAATATTACGATTTCTATCCACTAAAGACTTAACTCTTGTTACTTCATTATTTGCATTTTTTATGAATATTTCAGCAACATCGACTATCCATGACATTGACTTTACATTTTGATTTTGAATTAAGTAATCTTGAAGAGCCTCAAATTTTGTATTTAGACTAGGTAGATTAGCTGCATTTCTAGATAAAACTCTAATTTCACCAACTTCACATAATAGATAAATTGAATCTAGATTACTCTTTTGTGCTTGCTTTTTTAACTTACCTAATTGATCTAATGCTTCAGAAATTAGTGAAAATTCAAATAAACAGCGCATTACAACAAATTTGCAATCAAATGGGGCAGAAATTCCGACACGATTTGATTCCTCCTCGATGGCCACTATTGCAGAGGCTATTTCATAAGCTTGCTTATAATCTCCTTGTGCTAAAAGCTGCATAGATTTTATGGCAGATTTTGCATGGTTAAGCTCTGCTAATCCTTCTGGGTTAGCAACACCTTCAATATCTTGAGCACACTTTTCAATGCCATCAATATCAGAGAGTATAAGTTTTATACAACAAACTAGCCGAATTAATCTGCCCTGATCTATCGGATCAAGTGAGCCACTTTTAATTGGTGAGTTAATTGCTCCATCAGCATGTTTAAGAGCTAAGTCAAAGTTACCGCGGTGAAAATTTATCTGAGCCCGACAAAGATCACTGATTTGAAGTACCCACTGATGCATATCAAGATTTACTGTGGACTTCTCTAAATCGTCAAGGAGCATGATGCATTTATCAAAATCAGTATCAATTAAACAGCCAATGGCTTCAAATCCTTTTGCCATTAACAATCCGTTAGGTGAATCATCTACTCCACTTATTGAATGTTCGTAAAACTCTTTACCGCGACCAGTTAGTGAAAGTTCAACCATTTTTGAAAGATAAAGTTTGTAAAAAAACTCTAAATCATTTTTTTCAATTGCCTTTTCAATTAATTTCTGCGCACCAGTAGAGAACCCTGGTAGGGGTGATTTGATTGGCTCGCTGCTCACCCCCTAAGGGTGAGGGATGAGGGGTAGTTTTTAAAGTCTATTTCAGGCGTAAAGGGGTGATAAATGGGGTGGGCTTTAAGCTCTAAATGATCTAGGGCGTACTCGGTGAGCAGATTTCACCTCAGCGTAAGCGGGATAAAATCAATGCATGAGTATTTCTAAGGTAATCCTTTATTACATCTTTACCCCACTGCCAGACCCGGCAGCAATTAAGGTGTGGCAGAAAAATTTATGCCAGGGTTTAAATCTAAAGGGACGAATAATCATTTCACCCCAAGGCATTAATGGCACATTAGGTGGGGATATAAATGATTTAAAAAAATACACCCGCCAAACAAGATCATATGAGGGTTTAGCAAAGATGAAATTTAAATGGTCAGATGGCACCGGCAATGATTTTCCAAAGTTAAGTGTGAAGGTTAGGCCTGAGTTAGTAGCTTTTGGTAATCCAAATGAAATTAAGGTTGATAAAAATGGTGTTATCGGCGGCGGTAAGCATTTAAAGCCTTTTGAAGTAGATGAATTAGTAGCAAAACGTGGTGATGATGTTATTTTCTTTGATGGCCGTAATTCCTTTGAAGCTCAGGTGGGTAGATTTAAAAATGCAGTTGTGCCAGATACAGCAACTACCAGAGATTTTGTAAGTGAGATTGAAAGTGGAAAGTATGACCATTTAAAGGATAAACCAATAGTTACCTACTGCACTGGCGGAATTAGGTGTGAGGTCTTATCAGCAGTTATGAAAACTCGAGGCTTTAAAGAGGTTTACCAAATAGATGGCGGCATTGTTACTTACGGTAAAGAAATGGGTGATGATGGCTTGTGGGAGGGCGCCCTTCACACATTTGATAATCGTATGTCGCTTAAATTTAGCGCGAGATCAAAATCTATTGGGCAATGTAAAGATTGCTCAGGACCTGCTACAAGATTTTATGATTGTCCAAAGGTGCCATGTAACGCGCTTAGTTTATTATGTGCTAAATGTGCGCAAGGTATGAGTAGCGAGGTTTGTAATCACCCACAACGAAAGTATTCAAACGCCGAACTAATTGGCTAATAACTGCTTAGCGTGATCATTGGCATGATTTGTATATCCAGTCAGCCAATCAGAAATACTGTATTTACCCAGCTCACTATGCTGGCCTGAGTTACTTAGTTGCGCTGGTGTTAAACGTTTAATTAATTCAAATGAGGCTGCTCTAGCAGCTTTAAATAACGCTAGTGCGGTATCAATCGGCAGCTCTGAGTATCCAAGAGTCGTATTCTGAGCATAGATATTCTCATCAAAATTTTGAATAATACTTCCAGGCTCAGCAACTAATCGCCGCAATCTGGCGCAAGATTGAGACTCACTATCGGATAAGTGATGAATTATTTGGCGGGCACTCCATCCACCATTTATTGAGCGATCTAAATCAGCTTTATTTAGGGTTTCAACCGCTTTTAAGAAATTATTTGTTGCACTCTCATATGCAAGGGCTAAGGCTGTGATTTCTGTGGTACTCATTGCATCATCCTACTAGCGGTGAAGAAATGTACGAATGTTTTTACTAATCTTTTTACCTAATTTAGTAGTTAACTTAACTGGCTTTACCGCCATTACCTGCGCAGAACTTGGCTCACCTGGGGTTGAAACACTATAAAGAGCTGGTGAGCTTTCGTCCAGTGAGTTAGCAATAATTTTCATCTGTGAAACTAGTGATATGCAGCGAACAAATTGGCTTCTTGGTAATTGATCATCTTTTTCAATTAACTCCTCGGTTAAATTATCAGCTGCCAGCCTTAAATCTCTTGCAATGTTATCTATTTGAGAATCACGATTTTCTGACTCTAATAACTCTAACTTCTCAGTAATCGCACTGCTTGTGGCAGATAATGCGTAAGCAACTTGACGGTCAACAATGTCTTTACGAGCTGGGTCTAAGGTTGAATCAAATAATGTTCTAGCCATACTTCGAATCTGCACCAACATATGCTCAATTGCAATACCTTGGATATATAAAGACTCTGCCTCATCTACTTCAGCAAGTGGTGACCATCTGGCATATCGCTTAGCCTCAATGGCCTGTGATCTAAGTATTGGAATTTCCTCCACTAATAATCTTGCTTTTGAAAGCCAGGCACCAGATTGTTTTTGATTAAAGCCAGCTGCTACACCCTCAGCCATTTCACTTATTAATTCAGCACTTCGTTTACCTAATCTAGATATTTGATTAACAGTTCGCCCAGCCGGTGTGCTGGCGTGAGAAAAGTAAGAAAAGACTATTGCTACTGCTGCGCCTATTAAAGTTGAAACTAATCTGTGCTCAGCGGTAGAGCCTGAGATACCAGGGCCAATAACAATAAGAGCTGTTACTGGAACATTTACCGATGCCACTTCACCTAACCTAAGTCCTCTTGCCACAACTGAGCAGAGAAATACAGTTAAGCCAATAGCTACCACGCCAAAGCTAAAGTAGTGAACGGTTAGCAGTGCAACACCTGCCCCAATTGCTGTTCCAACAATCTGGCCTAAGCCCTCTCTTACTGATTTATAAAGAGAGATTCGGATGCTAAGTGCACAGACAATGGCGGCTACTAAGCCACCTTTAAAAACTAAATTATCCCCAATTACCCAAGCAGTTGCTGAAGCAATAGCTGCAACAGTTATTTGGCGTACCCAACTTCTGCGATAAGAAAATAAACCCACAATCCAATTAAAAAACCGCTTCATGGTAGAAACTTAATTTTTTTAGCGTTCATTAAGACTTTAAGTCTGGCAATCGCACTCTTTCCCATGCCATGTAAAGCTTCTAAATCACCTTGAGAAATCTTTCTAAGATCAGAGACTTTATATAATTTTGCATCCACTAATGCTCGCCTAGCAGGGGCAGAAAGGCCGTACTCTCGCCATTCTCTATCCAGGCTCTCATATCTATCTAACTCGGCCTGGGAGATATCAAGGTCTTGATTAGATTTCTTAGGCTCTTTCACACCCTAATACTACAACTTTACTTGCGCTTCTTTTTGACCATTATCTGCACCATTCGCTGCGTCATTAATTTACGCACAAGTGTCTTAGGAAGTGGTGAATTAAAATGAAGTGCTGCTTTGCTTTGTTTATATTTAACTAAATCATTTTTTAAAGCTGCAAGTACAGATCCGCTAAATGGGTAAAAAGAGCAACCGTTATTTCGCCCGGCTAGGCCACAAACCACATCGCCATCTAATTTAAATGCTGGCCTGCCATAGGAAATTCCCTGTTTTAAAGATGGTTCAATCTCTAAAATAATTTCGCGCATTACTTTTAAATTACTTTTATTTGGTTCACTCTGTTGGGAAATATATGAATCAATTTCACGCTTGCTCAAGTGATTCACCCCCAATATCTCTAAACATAGGTAGATATAACA
>ENA-UOYL01000406-UOYL01000406.1-marine-metagenome-genome-assembly--contig:-NODE-406-length-15509-cov-3.219673_pt1 | contig 15509 bp, 10 predicted proteins | sample MGYA00238173_ERZ767189 | MGnify/ENA primary metagenome ERZ767189 (study PRJEB28943, sample SAMN06267163) | marine metagenome | isolation source: Columbia River Estuary | place: USA:Columbia River Estuary... | reverse complement strand
GAAAGACCGCTTGGTTCAAAAAGGAATCTCCCAAAGAATGGAAAGAGGATGAGTCAACAACGGAATGGGGAATTGGCTGGCTACCACTAGGTGGATACGTTAAAATCGCTGGGATGATAGACGAGTCCATGGATAAGGAGCAGCTAAAAAAACCAGCTGAGCCTTGGGAGTTTCGTTCAAAAAAACCGTGGCAGCGTTTAATTATTATGATTGGCGGGGTTACCGTCAATCTTTTGTTAGGTTTTTTGATTTACATTTTAGTTATTTTCGCCTGGGGAAAAACCGATATAAATCCAAATAAACTATCAAATGGCTTATCCGTACATCCTTACTTAGCTAAATATCATATCGTATCTGGGGACAAAGTAATCAGTGTTAATAAGCAAGCTGTAACTAGCCTAGAGGATTTAAACAAAGGTGTTCTATTAAGGGGGGCAAGGGAATTCCTTATTCAACATTCAAATGGAACAAGGGAAACGATAATTTTTCCAGAAGCCATTGATAAAGAGTTGTTTCAGGCAGGTGCTTTCCCTGCTTTCGGACCTAGATCAACATCATTTTCTGTAGATTCCGTTATTAAGGGTGGTTTTGCGGAGAAAGCGGGCCTTAAGAAAAACGATAAGATACTGGTCGTTAACGGTAGTGAAACTAATTATTTTGACGAGTTCCAATCTGAGATTTACAAACAAAGAGGCAAAACGACAGAAATGCTTGTTAAAAGAGTCAATGATACGATAGTAATTCAAACTCAAGTTAAAAGCGATGGGACGATTGGTTTTCAAAGCAGCACGAAATTACTTGAGGATTCTACCGCTATTGAAACGAAGACATATTCCTTTTTCCAAAGTATTGCAGTAGGGTTTAACTATGGCTCAAACACTTTATCGGATTATGTTGCACAATTAAAGTTTATTTTTACTAAAAAGGGAGCTTCTTCCATAGGTGGGTTTGCTGCAATTGGAAATATGTTTCCTGCGTCTTGGGACTGGCAAATATTTTGGATGAATACGGCCTTGCTTTCAATAATCTTGGCCTTCATGAATATATTACCAATTCCTGCCTTAGATGGTGGACACGTTGTTTTTCTTCTGTATGAAATGATAACAGGAAAAGAGGCTCCTCAGCGAGTGTTGGAAATTGCTCAGTACATTGGAATTGTATTACTGCTTGGCTTAATGTTGTACGCAAATGGAAACGATTTAGTAAAGTGGTTGTTTCCATAAATAATTGATATCATGCATCAATTTCAAAACTATATCTTAGGGAATTGGGAGAATGGAACAGGAGAGGAAACCACCATCTACCATGCTATTACAGGGAAGACGCTTGGCTCCGTATCCAGTGATGGGATCGATTTTTCTGAAGTATTGAACTATGGAAGAAACGTAGGCGGCCCTATTTTGCGAAAAATGACATTTCAAGAACGGGGCAGGATGTTAAAAGCCTTAGCACTTTTCCTTATGGATCGAAAAGAGCGATATTATGAAGTGAGTGCTTGGACAGGTGCAACAAAGATTGACTCGTGGATAGATATAGAGGGCGGAATTGGAAACTTATTTGCCAATGCTTCTTTGCGAAAACAATTTCCTGATTTACCTTTTTACGTAGATGGTACTGCGGCCCCACTGTCAAAAAATGGAAGTTTTATCGGACACCATATTATGGTGCCGAAAGAAGGTGTTGCCATACATATTAATGCGTTTAATTTTCCGGTTTGGGGAATGTTAGAAAAAATAGCTACAAATCTAATGGCCGGTGTCCCAGCAGTGGTAAAACCCTCTGAATACACATCATTTTTAACGGAAGCGGTGGTTAGAGATATCATTTCATCTCGAATTCTTCCTGAAGGCGCCTTGCAATTACTTGTTGGTTTGGGAAGGGGTTTGATTAATCATGCAGAAAGCAGCGATGTTGTTACTTTCACAGGCAGCGCCGAAACAGGAAGGTTACTAAAGGCCCACGAAACAATTATTTCTAAAAGCATTCCTTTTAATCTCGAAGCAGATTCTTTGAATGCCACGGTATTAGGAAAACACGCTTCGCCAGGAACCAAAGAGTTTGATTTATTTATAAAAGAAACGGTCAAAGAAATTACGATTAAAGCGGGTCAAAAATGTACGGCCGTTAGAAGGATAATTGTTCCGGAGGATTTTATTGAGGCTGTTCAAAAAGGAATTTCTGAACGCCTTTCGAGCACAATTATCGGTGATCCAAGTGCAGAAGGGGTTCGCATGGGTGCTTTAGCAACTAAAACACAAGTGGCGCGTGTTCGTGCTAGTGTAGAAAAACTAATGGCATCTCAAGAAATAGTATACGGAGACTTAGATCGATTTGATGTGGTTGGAGCAGATAAAAATAGTGGGGCATTTTTTTCGCCAATTTTATTTTTAAATTCTGACCCATTCAATAAAACCGCTTGTCATGAAATAGAAGCATTTGGACCAGTTTCTACCTTAATGCCCTATAAAAATTTAGATGATGCCATTGCCATTGCGAATATGGGTAAAGGCTCTTTGGTATCATCAATTGTAACTCCAAACAATAAAGAGGCCGTCGATTATGTGCTAGGAGCGGCAAGCATGCACGGCAGAATCTTGGTGCTAAATGATGCTTGTGCAAAAGAAAGTACAGGTCACGGATCCCCAATGCCGTTGTTAACTCATGGTGGACCAGGCAGGGCTGGCGGCGGTGAAGAAATGGGCGGGAAAAGAGGTGTTTTACATTATTTGCAACGCACAGCGATTCAGGGACACCCGACAACTATTAGCGAAATAACACAACAATTTCAGGTAGGAAGCGATATGCCAGAGGCAAATCCACATGTTTTCAGAAAGCATTTTGAGGAATTAGTTATTGGTGAAACCGTATTTACGCATAAACACACTGTTACGGATGCAGACATTGTCAATTTTGCCAATGTATCAGGCGATAATTTTTATGCTCACATGGATGCCACAGCATTAGAGGGTACGATATTCGAAAAACGGGTCGCTCACGGATATTTTATTTTATCCAAAGCGGCAGGACTATTCGTTGACCCTAAAAAAGGACCTGTTTTATTAAATTATGGCATTGAAGAAGCGAGATTTACTAAGCCTGTTTATCCCGGCGCAACCATTGCCGTTCGTTTTACTGTAAAAGAGAAGATAGATCAAGAAAAGCGTTCCGAAGACGATATACCCAAAGGAATAGTCAAATTTTTGGTTGACGTTTATGATGAAACCGGTGAAACAGTCGCAATGGCGACAATATTAACCATGGTTAAAAAACGCTGACGAAAGAACCTCCTTCCGTTCATTTTTCTTGAAAGTTAAAAAATCTCTTTTCTATTAAACGTAACCTTAACTCCCTCCAATTCGTTAACTCTTTCCAATAAATTGTTTAGAATTAATTTTATGGAGAAAACAGGGGATAAACCACGATCTAAAAAGCAAAACAGACTTGTTAAAATTCTTAAATGGACTTTGGGAATCACTACCGGAATTGTTTTGTTAATTTCTGCAACCCTCTATTTTTTTAATGACCATATCTGCAAATTAGTATTAAACGAACTTAACAAGGAACTAATCGAACCTATTCAGGTTTCTGATGTTGATCTGGTTTTTTGGGGAACATTTCCTAATCTATCCGTAGATTTAAAGAATGTAAAAATCAACGATACATTTTCTAAAAGTCATCAAAAAGACACCTTGTTGTTCGCTTCCAACGTTCGCCTTCAATTTAATCCAATAGATTTATGGAATGAAAATTATAAAATAAAACACTTATCTATTTCACCGGGAAAATTATCCCTAAAAATAAATAACAAGGGCGAAGGAAATTATGATATTCTAAAGCCTTCAAAATCAAAAGCAGACAAACCCTTTAATCTTGATTTGAGTGATGTTTCAGTTGATGGTCTTGCCCTTGACTACTCAAATGAATCAACAGATCAGCACTACAAAACAACAATTAAAACTGCTCATTTTTCAGGAAAGTTTAAAGATGATAAATACACAATGCGCACAGACTGTAAATTGTTTGTTGTTCAAGCTAAAAGTAGTGAGTTGGTTTTACTAGCGAATAAAAACGTTGCTTTTGGAATTGATATATTAATTGATAACAAAGCGGGCACAATTAAACTGCCAAAAGCGGAAATTAATATTGAAGGCTTACCTTTCCTGGCAAGCGGTGCTATAACCAATGACAGCATTAATTTTGATATGCACTCGAAAGACATTTTACTCACAGAGTTAGTGAATAATATTGCTATTGATGCTGATAAAAACATTGCTAAGTTTGACGGGAAGGGAGAAATTTATTTTGATCTTAGTGTTAATGGCGTCAATTCAAATTCTTCCCCAGCGCTAATAACCTGTGATTTTGGAATTAAAAATGGAGAATTGACGGAGCCGTCGCATAATTTAGCGGTTTCAGACATTGCCTTTTCCGGGAAATATAGTAATGATGGGGGTGGTGAAGATGAGTTTTTAAAACTCGAAAGGGTAAATTTTAAAACAGCAGGAGGGCCATTTAGTGGAGATTTAATAATAAAGGAATTTTCAAATCCTTTGTATTCAGGGTCAGCAAAAGGCAATGTTGATTTACAAGTTTTGCAAGCCGTTTTAAAAATTTCTTCCCTTGATAAATTATTAGGCAGATTAAAAATAAACGCTGATTTTCTTATTCGGCAGGGGGGTAAAAATTCACAACCAGAGGTAAAAAAATGTGAGGGGTCAATTGAGTTAGCGGATGTAGACCTTAAATTTAAGCAAGACAACCGCCTATTCGAAAAAATAAATGGAAGGATTTCCCTCGCTGGAAACAGCACTTCTCTGGAAGGCGTCAGATTAAAAATTGCTCAATCGGATTTACAAATAAATGGAACACTAACTAATTTGGTAGGTTATATAAAATCTAGCGAATCTCTTAACGTCAAAGCAGACATTAAAAGTAATGGGATTAATGTGTCAGATTTAGGATCAACGACTAAAGCAGAAAAAATTATTGCAAGCCGATTTTTTGTTCTTCCAAACAATATTAACGGGGATTTAAACTTAGAAATAGGAAAATTATCATATGAAAACCATTCCTTTAATAATCTTAAGGGAACGATGAATATTAAGGGTCGAACCATTACGTTTCCCGAGATCAGTTGTGTGAATGCTGAAGCTTCTATTTACGGGGCGGTAGAGGTTAAGGAGTCATCTCCTGAAATATTTAATCTTAAAGCCTCTATATCAAGCCAAGATTTAAAGTTTAAACCATTGTTTAAAGAATGGAATAATTTCCAACAAACAATTTTAACAGATGAAAATTTATCTGGACGAGCAGAAGCATCTCTTGAATTTGAGGCCCCATTTGATTTAAAGTCAGGTATTGTATTTAATTCAATACAATCTAAGTTAGCCATAAAAGTGTTTAATGGTCATTTAAAGAACGTTGAATCATTTAAGGATATTATCGCTAGTTTAAGGACGAAAGCAGGAAGACTCGTTTTGGGGGATAACAACATTAATGAATTCGAAAAAAAATTAAATGACTTGTCATTTGAGACATTAGAAAACACACTAATTATCAATAAAGGAATTGTTCAACTACCCAAAATGAAAATTATTTCTTCTGCCATGGAAATGGACGTATCTGGAACCCACACCTTTGAAAACATCATTGACTATCGCTTCGCTTTTCGTTTAAGGGATATAAAACAACAAAAGAAACTCACCGAATTTGGAGAGATTATAGATGATGAAACAAGCTTTCGAGTATTCATGCGAATGCATGGATCCATAGACGCACCCATAATTGAATGGGATAAAACAGCGAAGTTGGAACAAACAAAGCTCAACATTCAAGAAGCAAAGCAAGACGCAAAATCAATTTTAAAAGCCGAGTTTGGTTTATTTAGAAATGATTCTATGGTTAAAAGTTATGTTCCCAAAGAGCTTCCCAAAGAAGACATCAAAATAAATTTCAATCCTAAAATTAAAAAAGAGAGTGTGCCTAACACTGCCCCGGCAATATTAAAGGATGAAAAACCTAAGAAAGCCCCCAAGATTAAGAAAAACCTTGAAAAATGGAAGGGACAACAGGATGAAGACAATGAAAATGTAATTGTTGTCGGTAAATCGAAGGGAAAATAACTAATTCTTACTAATCTTTACCGAGAACTCTAGCCCTTCTATACAGATGAGGTAAATACCCTGGGAATAGCTTTGAGCATTGATAGTAATCGTTGAAATTATAAGAAACAGAGTTATTAAATACTTTTCCAAAAACATCCTTTTTTATAAAGGTAGTATTTATTGTTTCGATGCGATGAATGGTTATTTTTACCGAAGATTTCATCTTCTAAAAGTGTTATGAAAACAAGTGATTACGGGTTTCTGTTATTTAAAACAAATTACTCCGAGAGCAGTTTAATGCTAACTTTTTACACGCAAAAATCAGGGATTTCGAACTTTATTTACAAAGGCGCAAAAAAAAAATCAGTTCCGTTTTTTGTTTTTGGGCACTATGAAATCACATCATATAAAAGGCCAGAAAGTGATTTAGGAATGATTAATTCCTTAGCAATAGCCACCCCGTATTTGTCCTCGGCAAGTCACCCCGCAAAAATGCTAATTAGTTTTTTTGTCAGTGACGTTTTGAGACAAACATTAAAAGAAGAACAGGCAGATCAAGTAATGTTTTCTTTTTTATTGTCAGCAGCGCAGGAATTAAACGAAACCAATCGGCTTAAGGAATTCCCACTCGAATTTGCGGCAAAACTGACAATAAACTTAGGTTTTGCGCCACAAACGGTTCCGAATGCATCGGCATTTAACTTAAAAACCGGACGCTTTTCTCTCGATAATGGGGATGGCGAATACATGCGCAATGGACCGATGGCTAATTACCTTAATATCCTTTTTTCAACCCTTGTTGCGCCACATAGCGATATCCAAAAGCAGGCCTTAGGAGATATTTTATTGTATATGCGCATTCATTTACCATCTTTTGACAATACGAGGTCTCTTTCAATTATACGGGAAGTTCTCTATTCTTAATTGGTCTATTATTTCTATATTTACAACGAATTTAAAGAATTAAAAATGAAAGGCGCTCTTATTACGATTTTATCACGAATTATTTTGCATAGTTTTTCCTCTGGTTTACTATCGGCGCTTGCTTGTTTTTTTTATGCGTCATTTTATTACACCTTAGTTGATTTTAGCGAAGGGTCGAGCAAATACATTATTTTCATTTCATTTTTTAAAAATTGTTTGCTTTCAGCTACATTAATGTCAATTATATATTATTTATTAAAAGGCTTTTTGCTTAAAAGGGGAATACTTGCCGATCTTTTATCAGGTCTTTTGTTTAGTGCTGCATCTGTCGCTTTAGTTTTTTACGTATTAAAAATGCAAGATCCGGTTTTTAAAAACCCAGACGCACAGCTTTTTGTTGATTTTTATAAAGGGTTTTTAATGCCGATGCTATTTTTTCCCCTTTTGGCTTGGTTTACTTTAAAACCACTCTTTCTATTGAAGACAGCTTCTGAAAACAAATAGATTTTAAGTTTACCAAACGAACTAAATTTAATTTTAAGCGTTTAAAAACAAAAAGGTAGGTAAATAGACTAACTTTGTAATTATAAAATCATATTGTATGTTTAATTCTAATGTAACATTTGCTAAAACTCACAACGAAGAATTTCACAAGGTTCTTAGAAAAAGGGTTGGCGATTATTTCAAAACTAAAAATATTTCTCGCCACGCAAATGCCGCTATGGTTTTCAAAACTATTGCGATGCTTGCTTTTTATATTACACCCCTATGCTTTTTGTTAACAGTAGAAATGTCGACATGGTTAGTTTTGCTAATGTGGACAATTATGGGCTTTGGAATGGCAGGAGTAGGGCTTTCTGTAATGCACGATGCGAATCATGGTGCCTACTCAAAAAATGAAAAAGTAAATAAGATTATCGGATCTGTAATTATGATTTTAGGTGGTAACGATGTAAATTGGAAAATTCAACACAATGTATTGCACCATACCTACACAAATGTAACCGGATTAGATGAAGATATTGAACCGCCGGAAGCATTATTGCGGTTTTCTCCGAATAAAAAGCGTAACGCATTACATCGCTTTCAACATGTATACGCTTGGTTCTTTTATGGCTTAATGACTATGTTTTGGTTTATTTCTAAAGATTATAAACAAGCCAGACGTTACAAGAAAATGGGACTTATTGAATCGCAAAGTATCACTTATGCTAATCATTGGATTACGATAATAGTGGGCAAAATTATTTTTGCTTTTATTTTCATTGTACTTCCAATTTGGTTGTGTGAAACACCTTGGTATATTAGCATATTAGGGATTACTATCATGTTGTTTATATCAGGGCTTACTCTTGGTGCAATTTTTCAACCAGCCCACGTGGTTCCAACATCTAATTATCCTGTTCCTGATGATTCAGGAAACATCGACGCAGATTGGGCGGTGAGTCAGTTGTATAATACAGCCAACTTTGCTCCAAAAGCACGTTTGTTTTCATGGTATGTAGGTGGCCTCAACTTCCAAGTTGAGCACCATTTATTCCCTAACATTTGTCACGTACACTATCGTAAATTAGCGAATATAGTGAAGCAAACAGCGCAGGAATTTAATTTGCCATATCATTCTTACAACACTTTTGGACGTGCCTTATTAGAGCATTCTAAAATGCTTTACAAGTTGGGTCATTACGATAACGCCCCAGCTATTCACTAAAGTTGGTCAATACTTTATTAAGTCAGTTTTGACCCTTACCTCAAAATAATGGAATGAAATTGCGCTATGATAAGTTTATTTGGTCTGTCCGCCTCTCTAAAACCCGTGCACTTGCTGCAGAAGCTATTTCCAAGGGAAAAACGAAAGTGAATGGTCAGCAAATTAAACCTTCACGAGAAGTCAATGTTGGTGATTTTATTCAGCTTTATCGTAACACGGCAGTTTATACATATCAAGTTATAGCATTAATTGACAAGAGGATTGGTGCGCCTTTAGTCAATAATTATTTAAGCGACATGACCAAGCCTGAAGAACTCGAAAAGGAAAAAGCCCACCTTCATGCTCAAAAAGATTTTCGCCTGCTAAGCGATGGTAAACCGAGTAAAAAAGATAGACGAGCCATCGATGTATTTTTATCAAAAGACTTAGAATAACCTTATATTAAACTTAGTTTAGCGCTATATTAATTTTTATTTGTAATTTTCTTAATTGAATTGAGAAAGGTATGAACATAAGGTTTTTAAAGTGGTCGGTTTTCCTTATTATTTTATGCTATAATCATAGTGTTTTTTCCCAAGGTTTTCAGGTAAATTTTTTATCTCAGCGCCAACAAGGAATGGGTTTAGCTGGTTCAGCAGCGCCTTATGATGCCTCTGCACTTTTTTGTAATCCAGGATCCACGGTTTTTTTGGATGAAAACAATCTTGTCGCTGGGGTAACTCCTGTTTTCGGAAATGTTATGTTTGTTGACTCTTCAACACAAACGGCCTATCGATCGAATTCTCCGGTAGGCACACCTTTTTCTGTATATGGTATGTTTCAGCTTAAACCAGCGGCAAAATTAAAATTCGGTTTGTCGATTAACACACCATTTGGCAGCACTATACAATATGAAGACAATTGGATCGGCCGTTTTGCATTAACACGCTTAGAATTAAAAGCCATATTTATTCAACCGACCTTTGCTTATCGCATAACGGATCATATAGGAATTGGTGGTGGCTTTGTGATAAGTAAAGGAAAGGTGAATCTCCAAAAAGACATCCCCGTTCAAGATTCAAGTGGCACTTATGGTCACGCTGAATTAGCCGGAAAAGCTATCGGCTTCGGGTATAATCTTGGTATTTATTTCAATCCGAGTAAGCAATTATCTATTGGATTAAGTTACCGTTCTAAAATAAGCATGAATTTACCTAATGGTGAGGCTACATTTACAGTACCTAATGGTTTAGCAGCTAATTTTCCAAATGGGGGATTTACTGGCTCACTCCCTCTTCCTTCAGTGACCACGCTCGGTTTTGCATATCACCCTTGCTCGGCCTTTACTGTAGTATTGGATATTAATAGAGTTGGGTGGAAGGCATACGATACCTTAGCATTTGATTACGCGATAAACACAAGTTCTTTATTAGACACGAAATCCCCACGCTTGTATAAAAGTATTTTTGCATTTCGCAGCGGTGTAGAAATCAAACCATGTAAAAGTTTAGCCCTTCGAATAGGCGGTGGTTATGGGTTTTGCCCTGTTCCGTCCGGTTATGTAACACCAGAAACCCCAGACGGGAATCGCATCTATGGCACCCTAGGGATTGGGTATTCATTTTGTGAAAAGTTTTGTGTTGACGCCTCATTTTATTACACTAAAATCACACGTTCCGATACTAATTTGGAGACAAACTTAAGTGGAACTTATACTACCATTGCTTTAGCACCAGGACTTTCAATTTCATACAAATGGTAAAACGCAACTCATTTTTTAAGCAAATAGTATTCGTCTGCCTTTTTGGTATTACCTTGACTTCATGTAAACCAAAGGAAAATTTATTACCGAATACTCCAGGAGAAATTAATCTTCAGCAATTCGTTGCTATCGGTGATGGAAATACTGCAGGGTACATGGATGATGCACTTTATCAGTATGGACAACAAAATTCATTAGGTGCAATTCTACAAACACAGCTGCAATTAGTTGGCGCAGGGGAAATTTATAATCCATTAATGGGAAGCGCAAATATTGGTGCAAATTCTAGTTTATTATCAAAGTTAATTTTAGGGTACAAAACAGATTGTCTTGGTGCAACTGGGCTTTCTCCTGTTCGATTTGCGCAACAAGGAGAAGCCTTAACAGCTTCGGTATATTCTTCCCAAAATAAATATTCAAATTTTGGGGTGCCAGGCCTGCGAATGATTGATATGGTTTCAACGTCTTTTGGCAACATTAATCTTCCTCAACACAATGCATTTTTCGCGAGAATGTCAAAGGATCAATTTAACCTCCCCGGTTCAGGTAACTATTCATCCGTTCAAGAGAATATTTTTGATGGAGGGTATCCTACATTTTGCAGCATTTATTTGGGAATAGAGGATGTGTTGCCGTATGCGAGAAGTGGTGCAACACAAAATCCGATGTCTCCACTTGTTGGTTTGCCTGGCCTTGGCTTCGAAGAATCCTTAACCCAATTGTGTGGGCAGCTGTATAGCCAAAACATAAAAGCAGTGGTCGGGACAATACCAGACATCACTCAAATGCCTTACTTTACGACCATACCATACAACGGATTGAATTTAGACGATGAAAAGGCCGCATCATTAAATCAAATATATGGTCCTCTTGGCTTTAGTTTTTCCGTTGGATCAAATCCATTCATGATCGAGGATCCTGCTGCAGGTGCTTTTGGTGTGCGTCCAATGGTGGAGGGAGAATTGATTTTGTTAAGTGTTCCGCTTGATTCTATGAAATGTCATCAATATGGAAGTGTTTATCCCTTGAGAGATGAGTTTGTATTAACCTTAGCGGAACTTCAAGAAATTAGAAATCAAATCTTAGCTTACAATCAAGTCATACGGCAACATTCTAATTTTTATGGTTTTGCCATTGCAGAAACAGCTGATTTTTACGCTAAGCTATATGATGGATTTGTATACAATGGCGTGGCGATGTCCTCAAAATTTGTTTCTGGAGGCGCTTATTCACTTGATGGGATTCATTTAAACCCAAGAGGAAATGCCTTACTGGCTAATGTTTTTATTAAGGCGATCAACAAAACGTACAAATCGTCCATACCCTTTGCGAATGCCTTATTTTATTCATCCACCTATTTTCCTTAAATTTATCCTATGAAAAAATTTACTTTAACAATTGCGTTTTCCGCTCTATTTTTTATCGTTGGTGCTCAACCGTGTACCGGAGGGCGATATGCCAGTGAGATATTTCCAACTTTTTCTGTGACAAGTAATATTGTTTATGGACAAAACGCGTCATTTACAGGGGGAAATACTTCCCTTAAGCTTGACTTTTATGAAGGAACAGGTGATACGGAAGTCAATCGCCCATTAATTATTTGGGTGCACGGGGGCAGTTTTCTTGGGGGAACAAAGACCGATGTTGATGTTCAAGCGCTGTCGAGAAGCTTTGCTAAGAAAGGATATGCGTGTGCCTCTATTGATTATAGAACGGGGTTTTTTCCAATCGATTCTGCGAATGCTGTTAAGGCGGTAGTTCGTGCGGTTCAAGATTTAAAAGGCGCCATTCGATTTTTCTACAAAGATGTGGCCACAGGAACAAATACATATGATATTGATACCAATCGAATTTATATTGGCGGAAGTTCTGCCGGCGCAATTACTGCTTTGCATGTAGCTTATTTAGATGACGTTTGTGAAATTTCGGGTTATTTGAATCAAACAGTTATTAATCAACTCGGTGGCTTAGAAGGTGCTAGCGGAAACCCAGGCTTCTCGACGAAAACTCAAGGAGTTATAAATTTATGTGGCGCTTTAGCTAGGTATTCTTGGCTTGAATCAGGCGATGTTCCTCTTGTCTCTATTCATGGTACCAGTGATGGAACAGTAAAATATAATCGTGGAATTGTTAACCCAGGTACGCCATTGATGTATTTAGATGGAAGCAGATTGCTTTTTGATCGTGCTTGCGCCGTTAATGTTCAAAACAACTTTTACACTTTTCCAGGAGCTCCCCACGTGCCATATGCTGGAACTAGCACAAATGCCATCGCCTATATGGATACCACGGATAATTTCATTCGCGACTTTTTAGTAGATCAATTGGGGTGCAATGAAACACCTTTGCAGCTTGCCAATGCCCCCTTACAAGCAGCGATTCTATACCCAACAAATTATTGTGATGGTTCTCCTGTTGATGAAACCTGTATTGCTGGTATTAATGAAGAATCATTAAGTTTTAGCGTTGAACTGTTTCCTAATCCCTCAGAGGGTGTCGTTCACCTTCGCACGCAGGAGTTTAATTTTAGTCAAGTTGCCGTTTTAGACTTATTGGGTAGAACGGTACTAAAATCATACCCTAATAGCCAAGAGGCCATACTTGAATTAAGCCATTTAACCTCAGGAAACTACCTTGTTACCTATTTATTAAATAATGGGAGTTATGGAACAAAACAATTGGTGATTCGTTAAATTTGCTTTTAAATAATGATTATGAAAAAATATTTTCTTTTGGGGCTTTTATTCATCGGGTTTAATTCGATGGCCCAAACTTGGAGTGGCGAGGTTGCACAAATTTTTTATAACAAATGCACTCAATGTCACCATACCGGTGGAGGCGGCCCTTTTTCTTTAATGACCTATCAAGAGGCTTCTCCAATGGCTGCAGCCATTGCTCAAGCGGTAAATGATGATTATATGCCCCCATGGCCTCCAGATAATAACTACCAACAATATCAACACACTAGGTCTTTATCCTCATTAGAGAAAGCCACACTTTTAAATTGGATTGCCAATAATGTGCCTGAAGGAAATGCAGCAAGCACACCGCCTCCTCCAATTTATAACAATAACAATATATTAGGGAATGGAGATTTAACCATTCAAATGCCAACATACATGAGTAAAGCAACTAGTATGGCTGATGATTATGTATGTTTTGCTATTCCAACCAACCTCACACAAAATAGAATAATAAAAGCGGTAGAAGTTATTCCCGGAAACCCTGATATTGTACATCATGCATTGGTTTACTATGACCCAACTAGCGCAGAGGTTTCAGATACTGTTGGCGGTAATTGTGCCAGCCCTAGTAATTCTAATACGAAGCTTATAACTGGTTTTACACCCGGCGCATCTCCGATGATTTTACCATCTGTAAGTCCTTTGAAAATGGGAATTACAATTGGCGCAGGATCCCAAATTTATCTTAATATGCATTATCCCGACGGTAGTTATGGCCTATTTGATAGTACCAAAGTGATATTTCATTTCTATCCGGTCGGCACGACTGGAGTTAGGCAAGTATCGGCATCTCCAGTAATTGGAGATTATATGTTTGCGCTTCCCCCAAATCAGCTAACGACTTTAGCGGAACAATATCCACCAGGCAGTTCTGGAGTACCAGTTGATTTATCTGTGATTTCTGTTTTTCCTCACATGCATTTACTAGGAAAATCGATTAAATCATATGCAACGGGGCCTGCAAATGACTCAATTAAATTCATTAATATTCCGCATTGGGATTTTCACTGGCAGGACTTTTATTATTTTACGCAGCTAAAGCATTTGCCAGCGGGTTACACAATTAAGGGAGAGGCTGTTTACGATAATACGGCTCAAAATCCACATAATCCAAATTCACCGCCACAAACAGTTACTATTGGGTATAATACCACCGATGAGATGTTTATTATTTATTTTCATTATATGTTGTATCAAGCGGGGGATGAAAACTACGATTTGGCTGCATTAACAAGCGCAAGTTTATCAGAGTATCCAATGGGCGATATAGGTTCGGTCTTATGTTACCCCAATCCGATGGATGATAATGGCGCAATTATTTCCCTTAATGAGCCGATAGACGAAAAGTCAATGATTTATATTTATGATGTACAAGGAAATTTAATTAGGCGTTTAAATCATTCAAATATCCATAATGATACGGCCGTTTTTTGGGACGGAACAAATGAAAATAGTGTGCAAGTACCGGCGGGCTTATATTACGTATCTGCAAAAGCAAATAATAAAATGATGGCTGGAAAGCTAATTAAGCGTTAATTTCCATTTTTTAGTTTGTAGATTTTTGTTATTTTTGCACTCCTTCATTAACATGATGAATAAGGTCTCGTAGCCAAGTGGTTAGGCACCGGTCTGCAAAACCGTCTACAGCGGTTCGAATCCGCTCGAGACCTCAAAAAACCCTTTGAAAAAAGGGTTTTTTTATGTGCCGTTTTTTTAAGTACTTTTAATTGACATTTAACCTAAAAATATGGGGATTATAACGGCATTTGTCAATCAGATCGGCAGAGAAGCTGCACGCGATGTGTATAGAGGAGCAAAGAATAATGCGATTAGACGAACCGATTCTTTTATCAGCCCATCTGATTTTAATACTAGTTTTTTATTAAAGGTAAGAGCTTTTAAAAAAGTGGCTTCTGAAGAGGAGACATTAAGGAATATCGTTAATTATGTTGAAGAGGCAGAAAATACAGACGTGGATAATCTAGATTGGCTAGATATATTTACTGAGTTAGATAATAAAATAGAGTTCTGCAAAGTTGAATTAAGCTTATCTTCACAAGAAAAGCTTAGCGTTATAGACGATCAAAATCAAAAGACTTTTAATCAAAAACTGGAGGGCCATAAAGGCTATATTTCTGAAAATATTGCAGCAATAGAGACAAATGTAGCACAAAGTCCAAATTATATCACCGGCATACTTTTAACATTTCTTTGTTGCGCTCCAATATATTATAAAGCAGGATTGGCCAGAATAGTTACCACATTTATTATGGTTTTAATTATGT
>ENA-UOYL01000405-UOYL01000405.1-marine-metagenome-genome-assembly--contig:-NODE-405-length-15520-cov-4.683675_pt1 | contig 15520 bp, 17 predicted proteins | sample MGYA00238173_ERZ767189 | MGnify/ENA primary metagenome ERZ767189 (study PRJEB28943, sample SAMN06267163) | marine metagenome | isolation source: Columbia River Estuary | place: USA:Columbia River Estuary... | reverse complement strand
ACATCAAGCAGGTTTTGGAACAAGAACTGGTGTCCATGAATTAATATCAACTGATAATTATACAGTTGGTGTATGGGTTAAAGTTCATTCAGTAACTAGCTTAAATGGAACAGGTATTGCGCCAGCTTTTCATAGAGCAACAACTACTGAAGGTGGATCAACTTATTCAAATTATTCATTTAATCTTGACTTTGATCCAGCTACTAATACTTATGGTTTTGGTTATACTAATACACTTGCATTAAATCCTTATCAATACACTACTACCGATGAAAATAACAATCCTATTGTAACAAATAAATGGTATTTTTTAGCAATACGCAGTGTGCTTTCTGGAACAACAAGAACAGTAAAATTTTATCTTAATGGTGTTGTTAAATTTACAGTTGTAAATACCGATTTTTCTTCTGGATATATAAATCAGATGGTATGGGGTTTAGCATCTCCAGGAAACACTGGAATTGATTGTAATATTGCTAATTGGTTTCTTGGAACTTCTGCAAATATTAGTGAAGCAGATATTGTTAGTATATATAATTCTGCTGGCCAATCAATAAACACTGCTCAACCAATGACAGCATCAGCAATGATGACTGAGCCAACAATTGTTGTACAGGCTGGAGATCACGTTGAAGTTACAACATCTTTTGTTGCATCTGCAACACTACCAGGATCTGTATCAGTGCAAGCTAGTCAAAATATAAACAATCAAATTTCAGAAACATTAAATGCAAGTGCAACTATTGGAGACAATGTAACAATTAATTCTAGCATGGATGAATCTTTTGGTGCTGTTGAAATGACTGCTTCTGCATTATTTGTTGATCCTATAGTTCCTAGAGAAGCAATGACCGCATCTGCATTAATGGGCAATGCATCACCTACCATTGCTCCAAACTATTACAACCTTGTTAAATCAAAAAATCCAATATTTTATATTAAAGACGGAACAAAACCAACAACTGGATACGGATCAGCTGACTTTGGAACTGGAACATTTGATTCTGCAATTTTAACTGGAAATGCTGGAGTTCCACTATCATCTATAGGTACTGGTAATGCATGGTTTATACAACCAGAATCATCCGCATCACTTCACCAAATTGTTTTTAATGGTGCTGCAGGAGTTCAAGCATTAAAAAATGCTCATACATCAAAAAACTTTGCCTATGAAATTTGGTTAAAACCTACTAGTGACTTTGGCTCAATAGATGGAAACAACTCACAACCTTTGATAGCTAATTCAGCATTTGGAATTTATGCATCAGGAACACCTGGTTCCTTTTCAACAAATTTTTTATCAATAATTTTATCAGGAGCAACAACAGAATATACGCATTTAATTTCAAAAACTGCATATAATTCATATTTATCATTAAATAACTGGCATCACCTTTTGTTTAATTGCAAAGATAATGGTTCAACAATAACTACAGAACTATGGATTGATGGAAATATTGTTTCAACAAATACTGCTGCATTTACAATAAATACATCAACAATTAATTCAATTACTGGATTAACATTTTTTGGTAGAACTTCAGCAGGAGGTTTTCCATTTGGAACTCCATATTTTGATGAAGTTGCAATTTATCCACAATCTCTTACAAATTCACAAATTATTGACAATTACAGTTTTGTTCAAAATAATAGTCCAGATAAAAATATTGTATCTAGTGCTAAAACAGCAACAGCTTTAATGGTTAATGCAACTGTCCTTATTGCTTCAAGCATAAATAACCAAGAAACACCTGCAACTGCAACATCACTATTTGTTCAACCAGTAATAACTAGCCAAAGAACTATTAACGCTGCAGCAGACCCAATGCTAGCATCAGCTACAAATACAGATGCAACTGCTTACTGGGGAAAAACATTTTATGCAACACCTATGATTTCTTCAGCGGAATCTAAAGAAGGCTTTGTATTAAATGATATTTATTATAATTATGTACAAGCAAACATTGCTCCTTGGCGTTATGTAACTTTTGATGCTGCAAACACATCATTTGATTATGGATCAGACAATGATTACTCAGTTGTACCTACAACAGTTGGTGGAACTATTGTTAATCCAGACTTTGGAATTAATGGAAAGTCTGCAAAAACTGCAGGCTTATCATATGTTACTGATGGAGTTATTCTTAAAGAATCTGATTGGGATGATTCTTGGGGTACTGGAGCAAATTCATATCATTCTGCTTTTTGGTTCCAAAGAGCAACAGATGATAATTCAACAACTGGATTAAGAGTTTTATGGAATCTTAATGGATATAAAGATAGTCAGCACATTGTTATTTATCAGTACGAAAACAAAATTTATGTTCAGTTTAACAATGCTTCTGGACAATGGATTCAAATAGATACAGGAACATTAAACATATTTGATTATGAGCGTCACTTTATTGTTTTTGAATTTAAACACATAAATGCAAACAATAATACAATTAATCTTTATGTTGATGCTATTCTTAAAGCTACAGCAAACATTAACTCTTATATTGTTACAACAACAAATGCACAAGATGCATACTCACAACTAATTTATGGACCAAACAATGAAGCAAATAGCCTTCCAAGACTTTCTGTTGGATGTTTAATTACTCCATTTGGTGCAACAGCACTTCCAGTTGCTCCAGCAAATACTAAACTTATTATTGATGAAATTTACTGGGATAAAAATGCAATAACTCAAACACAAGTAACTAATTTATTTAACATAATGCCTAATAAGTTTAATGTAAATAAAGTGGCAGAGCCAATGTTGGCTTCTGATGAATTTGTAATGCCAACATTTATAACTTCTGTAAACTTTGTTACAGTACCCTTGACAGCCTCTGCAACGGCTGTACAGCCTGTAATAGCTGCTAACCGTCAAGTTGTATCTGTAGCAAACGTTATGACTGCTACAAGCTTAATGGGTAATGCTGTAGTTAATGAAAATAGAACGCTTGTTTCTGATATTATGATTGCAACAGCTACATTTAATAATCCAGGAGTTCAGATAACTGTTTCTGGTGGGCCAATGCTAGCATCTGTAGAATTAGCAAACAGAACAATCGGAAGCAATCAACTTGTAGCTTTTGATGGAATACTTAAGATTAATGGCAATGTTCCATGGACAAGAGTTCAGCCTTGGGCAACATGGTTAAGAGCAACAGATTCTAACTCAATTATTCCAACGAAAGAGGTAGTGTAATGATAGAAAGAAAGTTTAAAGATGTAACTGGTTTTAATGATAAAAACACGTTTTATCAATTTGATCAATGGGAAACTCAAAGATTAGCTGGAGCAAAAAATAGATACATCTACGATTTTTCTGTGCCAATTGTTTCAGGAAAGCCAGAAGATTTTCTTTATGGTCCAGTTTTTGGCCAAGCACCCATATATAGAAATATGGCTTTTACTAATTTATCTCCAGAATCTAAATTAGGTCGGTATGGAGTACCTGGTGGTGTTTTTGATATTATTGGGACAGTAGGTACTGAAAAAACAATTAATGGTGATGAAGTAACATTAAAAGTTAACGGCGATGCTATTGGATTTAATAATCAAGCATATGCTGCTCCATCTGGATTAGCATTACAGTTAGCAGAATACGTGGATTATTTTAGAGCTGGATATGTTGAGTTTGCAATTAAAACAACTAAGGCAAACTGTATTGTTGCTTCTGGAAATGCAGAAGTTGATGCAGATGATTTATTTGCAATATTTTTTGTATTTGGTGCAAACATGGATCAAGGAGCATCTATTGATTCACTTTTTGCAGGAGACAACCTCTCTCCAAAACCTGTAGCAAGCATTGATTACCCTTATTATCAAGCAACTTCTTTTGATGGTGCATTTATGAATTTAAACATTGGTGTTAAAGATAAAAAAGTTTCTATTGAGTATTATGATGAATATAATAGAGATAAAATTGATTTTAATTTTATTGGAAATAAGATTGTTGCAGACGGTGAATGGCACCATGTTGTAGTTAATTTTGGAAGACCAGGGTTAATTAAAGACAACAGTACTAAGTTTAATAAAAAGAACATTGAAATTTGGATAGATGGACAACTTGATAAAAGATTTGATGACAAAATTAATGAAAATCAAATTTTTTATCCAAGTGTTAAATGGCTGTTTAATAACATTAAAGAATGTGCTTATGATTATATGAAAAACACTTTAGATATAGAAATTAACAATGACACTAGAGATTTTAATACTAGTGGAACAATTGGCAATAATGAAAATATTGCAGGTAGAGATTTCTTTACTAAAGCAGTTACAACAGAGTTTGCAAAAAAACAAGCTTTTGAAGGTTCAATTCATCTTTTTGCACATGGAATAAACATTCCAATATCACAATATGAAATTAAACAAAGATATAGGCTTTGGAAAAAACAAATAAAAAACAAAGCTGCTGTTTCTAAATCTAATGCAGAAATGGTAAGCCCAGTTGTTGTTGGTAACAAAAAAAGAGCATTAAAACTATACTGGAACAATTTAATTAATACTGGAAGCTTTGGTTTAGAGCTTGATAATACGTTTGTAGTTGACTCTTATAGCGTTACTCATCAAACATCAGGAAGTTTAAGTGAAATCTTTAATTTAGATAAATCAAACAATAAAAGTTTTAATATAATTAAAAATGTTCGTTCTGTGTTTACTGATAATATTTTAGTTATGGGTCCTGGAATGGTTATGTTTCAGAGTACAGCAGAGGCTGCATTTGGTGGTAGCGATCTAAATCAGATTCAAACACATCCAAAATTAACTAGCCTTGATAGTGTAAGCAGCAGTGATTTAAGTGGATTTAAAAGATTTCGTGGCCCACGATCTGACCTAACCTTTAGTGGTCTTAACCTTAATAAAGGTGACAGAATATTGTTAACAAATCAAATTAAAACAGAAGAAAATGGCTTGTGGGTTTTTAATGGTCTTTCTGAATATTTAACAAGAACAACTGACATTATTTCTAAAGAAAAAAATACTATTAATGTTGTTTATGTAGAAGAAGGTTTTAATGCAGGAACTTATTGGACACTAGACTATCCTTTTGACAGTTTTTCAGATACACAAAAATGGAGTTTTGTAAATGTAGAAACTTTAGACTTTTTACAATGTCAACCAAAATATACATCAAGATGGAAAAATTATTATGGAGAAGAAAAATTTATTAATCTTGAAGAAAATTTAAACATTAATAGTTATGATCTAATTGTTTTTATGAATTATCCAACAAATAATGATCAAATATTTGAAATATTTCCAAATAATACAAAAGCAGAAATTTTAAATGAATACAGTCTTTTCTTAAAATCTTTACAAAATGTTGTTGCAAACGGTGCAAGCCTTTATGTATCAAGTCCAAAACTTGCAGAAGATTTAAAGATAGTAAAAAGTTTTGATTATATTGATCAACAAGCTGAAGCTGCAGATGTTCAGTCTGCTGCAATTAATCCGTTTGAGCCAAATGAGCCATCAGAAAGATATTTTGACACTCATAGACAAAATTTGTATCAAGTTTCAACAGAAGTAGCAGGGTTAACAAATAAAGAAACTTACATACTTACTGATTTTATTAACTATACACCTTCTGATATAAACAATTTTGAACAATATCATGCTAAATATTCTTATCGTCAATTTGGTTTAAAAGAGGGTAATCAGTTTATTATTCCAACACTTTCTTTAAGAAATGTTGCAAACAATGAAAATCTTCCAGGGTTTAAAGAAAATCAAAGAAACATTAAACCACTTCCTGCTGTAAAACCATCAAACATTTTAGCAGGAACACCAATAACAACATTTTCAAATACAATTTATACTGGAACTCAGATTGTAAATAACCCATATGATGATTATGCAACAACACTTATCGTTCATAACAATCAAACATTAAACGGTCAGCCAATAACTGGCAAAATATTTATAAATTGCATTGAAGATGGATACACAATGAGTCGTAAAGAATACAATAAAGCAATGATTCAGGTAATTCCGCAAAACGAAATTAATGAATCTGCTACTACTCGTGCTTGGCAATACTCAACTTCTAGATTAAACAGAAGTCCAATTAGAATCAATATTCGTGAATTAACATCGTTTGGTCAAACAATACCAACAGATGGCGGTGGCGGTGCATTTATTCAGGCATCAACTAATTCTTCTAATGGTATTATTAGATCAGAATCTGATAGATTAAATAGTGATTATCAGTCTGACCTGTATACTAGTAAAGAAGAAGAAATATATCAATTACAAGAAATTCCAGTATTAAGTATGACCTGGTTAGGTCTACAATGGCTGGCAGAATAGGAAAGGAGTAAAAATGTTTACAACAACTAATCAAGTAAAAACAATAACAGGCAAAATTGTAAGTCTTGCACTTATTGAGCGTGCTCAGTATATAGTTGAAGGATATGTTGGCAAATTTGAAACAGAAATAACTAAGACAAAAGACATTGAAGTTATGAAGCGTGCTGTAGCATATCAGGCTGCTTACATGCTTAATAATGAAGATATTGTTTTTGAACAAATGGCTGTTTCAACTACTATGCAAAATGATGCTTCAACCACGTTTAAGCCAGGAGATACTATTTCTCCTTTTATTGCACCAATGGCTGTAATTCTTTGTGCAAAATTGTCATTTATTAAAACAAAATCTATCTACACTGGCAAAATGGATCGCACTATTTCATTCCCAGATTACGACGGTATTGTTATTAGTGGATGGACTACTGCATAATGAAAACTTTAGGATTTCAAAGACATAAATACTCTGGTGATCTATATAAATTTGTTAGAGAATTTATAGGAGATACAAGCACTATTAGCTATTATTTTGTTGGCAAAATTAGTTTGTCTGCTGGTATTGATATTAATGGAAAACTAACTATTAGATCAGATCAACCAATAGCTATAGGATATTTAGTTGCAAACATTAAAGATTCTAATTCATCATTAATTCTTGATGATACAGTTTGGCAAATTAGCAGTTTACAGCCAGTTCTTAATTCTTTTAGTACAATAGAACATTACACAATGAAAACAGTAAAGTATCAAGGAATTTTATAGTGGGTCTTGGTGGTTTGTGGTTTCGTATTGTTGGTAGTGCAATTAATATATCTGAGGCCAGAGCTGTAATAAAAGAAGGTTTAGCAGAAGCTTTGTTTGTTATGGATTCAATGGTTGGAAATCCTGGTCAACAAACTGTGTTTAATAATTATGTAGAACCTGAATTTAGAATTAATGCTCAATCTGATATTAATGATGGCTGGGAAGATGTAGATATTGGCGAATACATGGATTTTATGGGTGAAATTGTTAATGAAGGCAATGTAATCATGTATGATGCTTATGAAATAGCACAAGCCATTTTGTCTGAGCTTGAAGAAGCTATTGAAGCTGCTCAAGAACAAGAATAATAAATTAATTAATCATTATTAGTTTTGCTTGCAAACTGTTATAGTATCTGCTATACTATATACAGGAGGCAAGAATATGAATAGTCATGAATTTAGGGTAGTAATCAAGAATATTGATGCTGCCAGCATTAAAGAACAGAAGATCAATCCAGCACATTTTAAGGCAGTGGCTTTTGCATTGTCAATGTATGGAGATTATGAAAAGGGCACCAGAATAAGGCCCTCTTGGAAAACGGTAGCTAAAGATGCTTGCGTAGATAGAAAAACGGCATTTAAAGTTAGAGACTACCTACTACAACTAGGATTAATAGTTGAAATAAGGACTACTTCAGCAAACATAACAGAGTATGCCTATTGTGAGAAGTCCATTATAGAAGAAGAGAAGTCCATTATTGAGGATCAGAAGTCCATTTTGGATACCTCAGAAGTCCATCTAGGTGGACCTAATAGAACTATATATACAACTACTAATAGAACTATAGATACAACTATTAAGAATAATAAACCAGGAAATAAATCTCAATGGCAACATACAGATTTATCAGTACTTCCTGGCTCATTATTGGCCGTGTCGGCCATATCATACAAGGGAGATGGAAATGAGTAAAGAAGATAGAGTTCAACTAGTAAGTTATTGTAATACTTGCGGTACTGCAGCAATGACAACAAACACAATAGGAACTTGCGTACTTTGCGAAGGACAAGTAAAAGAAATAGGATGGGTGGAAGAAAGCAATGGGTAAAGCAACAGGCTCAAAAATACCAAGATTATGTCCATGCGGTAGAAATGCTAGAAGTACTGGCCGTGGCAATGATGGAGAAAAAAGATATGGTGTGTTATGCTCAACATGCAATAGAGTTAATATACATGACAAGAAAAACTATTGTGAAAAATGTGGTTTTGTAGCAGAAGTACCACAACAGATTGAAGTTGATCATAAAGATGGTAATAGAAGAAATAACAACAGAGAGAATCTATGGTGTTTATGTGCTAATTGCCATAGATTAAAGACACATGCTAATAGCGAATGGGAGAACAGATATGAATAAAGTTTGTCAAAAATGCAAGGCAGAGAAAAGTATATTAGACTTTTATAAACAATCTAGTGCTAAAGATAAACTGCAGCACTGGTGTAAAGTTTGTATGGATGAAGCATTTAAAAGAAAATCAGCTGAAAGGCTTATTTCTGGGCCTACTATTATTAGAGATGCCAAAGTTTGTCAGGATTGTAATACCAGAAAACCAATTAATCAGTTTCACGTTAAGCGTGGCTATTCAGCTGACGGTTATGGTTCATACTGTAAGCCTTGCTGGGTAAAAAGAACTGTAAATAGTCAAAAGAAATCTAATGCCAAAAAACTATCTAAGCAATGATATACTTATATAGAACGATATGACTATATTGTTTACCTCTAGTATGCGATGTTTCCTCAAGATATATCAATTACGTAGATCAGATCAAGAGAATCCCCACAGCTCTTGGTCTTTTCTATTTAATCTGCTATACTTAATGCAATGATGCAGAAACTAGGTAAATAGTGGACGAAAATCTAGAGTTTAAGAACATATTGGCAGCCTCAAATTCCGACGGGACACAAAAGGTTATGTACTTATTACCCTATGCAAAAGCAGTAACCTATATAGATGGAGTATTATCTATGTCTCTGGAGTTTGTTAATGAATACGCTGAGACCGAAGTAGGGATTCAAATGGAAGTAGCTGACGAGCTTAAAGAAATATTTGAGAAGATTGAGTATGGAGTGGTTTGATATGACTGGTTTGAAGATGGATGGTTTGGAAGGTTTAATTATGTTTAATATGCCTACAGCCTATCAGAGATGCGTCGTAAAGTCAAATATCCAAACCTTTTCCTATACAAACCTTTCTATTAAACCCTTATTTGGAGGATATTATGGGATATAGCACATTTACTGAAGAACAAATTACAGACTTTATAGAAACAGCCCAGGAAATGGGTATTGGTCCTACTCTTAGATATATGGGATATCCTAAATCTTACCATACCGCAAAGAAATGGTTTGTACAAAGAGGTTTGGAAATGCCTACTATGGATACCCTCGCAAAAATGGCGGGAGATATGAAAGTATTCTACTCTGACAAAGAGAAGCTAATAGCAGCACAGGCAGTATTAGATAGATGTGTAGAAGCCCTAATGCAAGATAGCCTGGATAGCGATGGTTTGAATAAGCTATCAAGTGCTGTTCATAAGGCTATACAAACCATCAATCTTATTGAAGGAAAGTCTACTATTATCCAAGAGCAGAGAAGCAAGGATGGATCTGATCTGGCTATTATAGATTTGCTCAATTCAGCAAAAGCAAGAAATGAGTTTATCAAAGACAAAGGTTTGAAGGTTTGACAATTGGCTATTGATGTGATAGTGGGGGGTACCCTCTCGCAATATGAAAACATTTTTACAAATTTCGCTGTCTGCAAAGAATATTCCTCACAAAATGAATATCCATACCATAATGAGAGCACTTCATGACTCCAGAAGCAATAGGAGCTGTTGGGGTAATCATAACAACAGTCTTTGCTGGCCTCTTTGGAATGATGAGATATATGATTAAAACCTTAGCTGAACTTAAACCAAATGGGGGAAGCTCAATGAAAGATCAGATTAATAGACTTGAACTACGCATGGATGATCTTTACTTTATACTAGCTGAAAGATCAGACAAATAGACAAATGGGACACTATTCAAGCAGATGTAAAAGATCAATATGCACATCTGGTTGAAGAAGAAGAAGATGAAATAGAGATTTTGTTAAAAGAGGGGAAGAAACGTGTTAGCAACTGAACTCTTAAAAGATGTTCCAGTAGAACTACTGAGCATATCTGATGGTCGTATAGAACTTACAAAATATGACCCTATGCTATTTGCCCTTACCTATCTTCCTCACCACCTTATGAACCCTAACGGAGAGATAACACTCAGTGAGTTCCATCGGGATCTTGCTGAATATGGCAAGTCCTGGATTCATAAACCTCAAGCACCAAAGGAGAACAGAGATGCTTTTATCGCTCCTCGTGAATGTGGTAAATCCACTTGGATATTTCTTATTCTTCCTATGTGGGCTGCTTGTCATGGACACGTCAAGTTTATTGCTGCCTTTTCTGATGCTGCCTCTCAAGCCGAAACTCACCTTATGACCTTTAAGAACGAACTGGAGTCAAATGAATATTTACAAATGGATTATCCAGAAATTTGCAAACCTAAAATCGTGGGATCTTCAGGACGTGCTATGGCTTCTAACTCGTGGCGTATTATTCAGTCTAATGATTTTATTTTTGACGCTAACGGTATTGACACCAACTCACTAGGTAAGAAAGTCTTTGGACAACGCCCAGACCTTATTATCTTAGATGATATTGAAAAGGGCGAAAAGAACTACTCTGAGTACCAGGCTGGTCAGCAGAAGAACACTGTCTTTGATGATATTGCTCCTATGAACATCTATGCTCGTATGATTTTTGTGGGTACTACTACTATGCCTAACTCTGTTATGGATCAGTTCCGTAAGTATGCTGAAGAGTATGATGACCCAGAGCTTAGCTGGATTAAAGACCAGAACGTAAAGGCACACTACTATCCAGCTATCATGACTAATGATGATGGGTCAGAACGCTCTGTTTGGAGTGAGAAGTGGTCATTGGAATGGCTACAGTCACAGCGTCATCTTCGTGACTTTGCTAAGAACTACATGAACCGTCCAATCAATACTGACGGTACTTTTTGGACAAACCAGGATGTTTTGATTGAAGAGCCAGAGGACTTTGGAAATACAATTATCTCCATTGACCCAGCTGTAACAAAAGGAAAAGTTTCTGACTATACTGGCATATCTGTTTTATCAAGAGGTGTTGATGACCTAGGTAAAGAAAATATATATGTTCGTCATGCAGAACAAGTAAAGATGTCGCCATCTGAAATGGCAGAAAGAGTTGCATACCTTGTAGACAAATACGATGTAGGTGTTCTTTATGTTGAAGTAAACCAAGGTGGAGATTTGTGGAAGGATGTTTTTAAGAACGTTCCCGCAAAATATAGATCAAAGAGTCAGAGTTTGTCTAAGCAGATACGTGCTGGCAAAGCTTTAAACTTTTATCAGCAAGGAAAGGTGAAGCACACTGCCCACTTCCCAATTTTGGAAGAACAGATGTATTCATTTCCTAAAATAAGCCATGAGGACGTACTAGACTCTGTTGTTTCTGGTATCTTGTACTTCTTGGATAATAAAGCAGTAAAGTTAGAAACAAAACAGATCAATTATCTAAGGAGAGAATATGTCTGATATTAAAATTGCACTAGATGGAATTCTAGATCGCAGAGATCACTACATGACAGCAGAATCATATTATGATGCTGTTCAAAGAGAAGTTTTTACAAACCAGACTTGGCTAAAACTATTTAGACAAGACAACAAGCATTTTAGATTTAATTTTGCTAAGACAGTTGTTGATGCTGTAAGCCATAGACTAGAAATTGCAAACATTTTTGGTATGAATGAGCAAGAAAGTGCAGTCATTAATGAAATTTGGGAAAAGAATGACCTAAAGTTAGATGCAAACGAGATCCACCGCAACGCTTTGATGTATGGTGATGCTTATGGAATCGTTTGGACTGACGTGGCTGGAGAAATCACAGTTGATTACAACTCACCATTAACAACAATTATCATTTATGATGACGAAAACCCAAGAATTAAGCGTTTTGCTGGTAAGTTGTGGCAAACTACTGATGCACAGGGCAAGAACATTACTAAAATGAACATGTATTATCCAGATCGTATTGAAAAGTACGCAACATTTGGAGAAGTTGAGAATATTGCATCTGTAACAGGATTTACACTTCTAGAAACAATTGAGAACCCATGGAATGAAGTTCCTGTGTTCCATTTCCGTACAACTAAGCAGTATGGTCGCCCAGAGCACCTAGATGCCTACGGTCCACAAGATGCAATTAACAAAATGATTGCAACTCACATGACTACTGTTGATTACCAGGGTGCTCCACAGCGTTATGCACTTTCATCTGGTGGCAACGGTGCTGAGTATGAAGACTTTAATGAGACTGGCACTGTAGATGAAAATCTTGGTCGCCTAAAGAATGGTCCTGGAGAACTTTGGTACCTAAATGGTGTTTCAAAAGTTGGAGAGTTTGCTCCAGCAGATCATAAAGTATTTACAGAGCCAGTTAGCGAATTCGTTCGTTCAATGGCATCTATTACAAGTACTCCGCTTCACTATTTTGAGAAGCAAAACATTCCAAGTGGAGAAGCATTGCGTACAGCAGAAGCTCCACTAATTAAAAAGATTCAGGATCGCCAAATAGCATTTGGTAATGCTTGGAGAGACATGTTCTCATTTATTCTTCTCGTTCAAGGAATTAATTCTGGTGCCTATGTTGTATGGGAGCCAGCAGAATCTCTTGCTAGTTTGGATGCTTGGGAAGTTGCAGTAAAGAAGCGTGTAGTTGGTGTTACTCTTGAGCAAGTTCTTATAGAGATGGGATACGATACAGAACTAGCAGCAGCGATGGCTGCACAAGAATCATCACTAACTGATTTATCACAAAATACAAACACAAACAATGTGTTGCGAGAACAGGGGATAGTAAATGGAACAGCAGACACAACCACAATCTGATACACAGGTTGAAGAAGTAAAAATAGAAGATCCAGCTGCAGTCCTTGGTGCGTTAGAGCGTGCCAAGGCTGAGGCAAAGAAATTCAGAGAAGAAAAAGAAAAGCTAGAGAATGATCTAAAGACTAGTACAGAAACAATTGCTAGTTATTCATCTAAGCTTCTTCAAGAAAAAGTTAAGTCTAATTTTGAGGCTAATGGAATCAAAGATTCTGGTCGCTTTATGAGATTTATTGATTTTAATCAACTTTCTCTGGATGAGAACAATGAAGTTATTGGTCTTGATGATCAGATAGCATCACTAAAGAATGACCTACCTGAAATCTTTGATCCAAAGTTAAGAGTTGGTGGACAAGCAGATACTGCTGCATCTACTAGTGTTAACACAAGAATTTCAGCAACAGAACTGCAGGCACGTAAGATATTAGGTAAGATTTAAAGAAATCTGCTATACTTGTCCTATACTGTAGGCAACGGACGTTCCTAAAGTTTCATAGGCAAATTGGACGATTTACCTAATTACAATTTAATAATCTAATTTATCAAGGAGATAAAATGCCGATTTCAAGAACAGATTTAACAGAGGCAAACGGCTATATTCTAGAAGAGCAAGGGTCAACTGTAATCCAGGACTTTCTTGCTAATTCTGCTGTAGAACGTTTTGCTCGTCGTGAAGCAATGGCTTCACGTACAAAGTCAGTACCTCGTTTTGTTGGAGATGCACCAGTAGTGGTAGCAGAAGGCGCAGAAATTCCTGCATCAGCACCAACACTTGACGAAATCGTATTGACAGCAAAAAAGTATGCACAATTAATGCATATCTCAGAAGAAGATGTAAACGATTCATTAGTAGACACTCTTGGTGTTTACAAGCGTGAATGGGCATCTCGTTTTGCTCGTAAGTTTGACAATGCTTGCCTTGGAGTAAACATTGCAACAGACGGAACAGATGTTGCACCATACACATCACTATACGCAGCAATCAACTGGACAACAAACCGTATCCAGACTGGTGGAGCACTTTCATTTGATGACATTAACAATGCACTTGGTATTGTTGAAGATTCATCTAAGTTTGATGCAGCCAATACAGTATGGATGGCTCACCCAAAGATGCTTAAGGAAATTCGTGGAATGGTAAAGCCAAACTCTGATTTGGTTCTTCCAGACCCAATCGCAGGAACACCAGGATCTCTATTTGGATATCCATTGGTAATTTCATACGGTGCAGCTACATCAGCAGCAGCATCAGCATCACCTACAGGAAACGCACTACTTATCGTTGGAAACCGTCAGATGCTTATCAACGGTGTTCGTGGTGGAGTAGAGTCTGTTGTTTCTCGTGATGCAGAGTTTGCTCGTGATGGAGTTGTTCTTAAGACTCGCATCCGTCGTGGTTTCGCAGTAGCAGATGCAGATGCATTCGCAATTGTTGAAAAGACAGCGTAAGGGGAATAGAGCATGCCATCAAAACTATACGGACAGTTTCTTTCACAAGCACTAAATAAGGAGATTGATTGGGATACAGATACAATCAAAGTAGCTCTTCTAACTAATGCTTACACACCAGATCAGGACGCACATAACTATCTAGACGATGTTGTTGCTAATGAAGTATCTGGTACAGGATACACAGCAGGTGGAAACACTCTTGCTAACAAGACTAATGCATACAACGCAGGAACAAACGTAATCGTTCTTGATGCTGATGACACAACATGGTCTTCATCAACAATTACTGCTCGTTATGCAGTAGTTTATGACGCTACACCTGCAACTAACGCAACAAAGCCACTTATTGGTTATGTTGACTTTGGTTCAGATCAGTCATCATCTAACGGTAACTTCACAATTACCTGGGATGCTACAGGAATCGTAAGAATCACCGTAGCATAATGAATATATGTGTGCAGGCAGGTCCATTAACCATCAGCGTTGTTGCTAAGATGGTTGGTTCAAAAGTTTCAACATCCACTTCCCATGTGTTGACTGTTGCCAAACAAGTTGGAACTACCTGCCTGCACGCTTTCAATCTTTCTCTAAACGGACATAGTGTTTCTGCTATTAATCCAGAACTAGTCTTGACAGGAGGAACGGCTACGTCAGCAATGGCGTAGTCTTTTTTTATGGGTGCTATATATAACACGATAACTGGATTAACTGAATTTTCTTCATTTGCATTTAATGAAGCATATCAAATGCCTCCAACTGCACAAGGTACTAATGCAACTACTTTAACAAACTTTATGGCAAGTGAAGGAACAAATCCAGTATTTGAATCTAGTAACGGACCAATTTCAACAGAAGGTTCTTGGAGATTTAATACTATTCCTCTAGTATCAAATTGTAGAATAAAACATCAAGCAGGTTTTGGAACAAGAACTGGTGTCCATGAATTAATATCAACTGATAATTATACAGTTGGTGTATGGG
>ENA-UOYL01000404-UOYL01000404.1-marine-metagenome-genome-assembly--contig:-NODE-404-length-15579-cov-5.172816_pt1 | contig 15579 bp, 35 predicted proteins | sample MGYA00238173_ERZ767189 | MGnify/ENA primary metagenome ERZ767189 (study PRJEB28943, sample SAMN06267163) | marine metagenome | isolation source: Columbia River Estuary | place: USA:Columbia River Estuary... | reverse complement strand
GGCTACCTCGCCACCGTCCAACGCCGGACCGAGCAGAGCAACGCCGCAGCGAGCGGCACCACCAACACCGCCGTGACTTTTCCCTATCCGTTCTTCACTGGAACGGCCAGCATCGGCGGCTTGAACGCTTACCTGCCCAGCGTGGGTGTGACGGCACAAAACCTGCAGGCCGGCGATTACTTCCAGATCTCCAACGTCACTGGCACCGGTTTCCAAATCAGCTTCTTTAACTCCGGCGGCAGTCCCGTGACCCGCAACTTCACATGGAGTGCAACCGGATATGGACGGCAAGGCTAAACTTCTTGTATTAGAGGACGCCTGATTCGTGAGCCAGCACGATCTATCCATCGCAAATGGAACCGGAGCGGCGGTACGTTCAGATTTGAATGGCGCCCTCGCAGCACTGGGCACAAACAGCAGCGGCGCAACAGCGCCCACCACCACCTACGCCTATCAGTTCTGGGCAGACACCACCACCGGCCTGCTCAAGATCCGCAACGCCGCGAACTCGGCTTTCGTGACGGTTGGCACGCTGGCCTCCACGAACCTCGGCTTGGCGTCGCTGGCTGGTGCGACCTTTACCGGCGACGTAATCCTCGGCACCACCACGGCGCTTGAACTGCCGGACGGCACCACCGGCCAACGACCCGGCACCCCGGTCAACGGGATGATCCGGTACAACACCACCCTGAACCAGTTCGAGGGCTACAAAGCCAGCGCATGGGGCGCAATCGGCGGCGGCGCAACGGGTGGATCGTCTGATGATATTTTCTACGAGAATGGCCAGACGGTGACTACCAATTACACTTTGAGCACTGGCAAAAATGCCATGTCAGCCGGACCGATCGCAATTAATTCGGGGGTCACGGTCACCGTTCCTTCCGGCCAGTCCTGGACGATTGTTTAATCATGCCTATCACGATTGCTGGCTCTGGAACAATCACTGGCATCAGCGCAGGCGGTCTGCCCGATGGCGTGATCACCACGGATGACATTGCGGCCAACGCCGTCACCTACGCCAAGATCGGCACCACTGAGCAGGGGCAGCTGTGCAAGGCGTGGGTGAACTTCAACGGCACCTCGACGGTGGCGATCCGCGCTAGCTACAACGTGAGCAGCATTACGGATAACGGCACTGGAGACTATACGGTGAACTTCACGACGGCAATGCCGGATTCAAATTATTGTCCTGTATTTGGCACTAATTCATGGTCAGCAACAGACGCTGGTGGCGACAGAACCCTAAAAATAAAAACGAATGGAACTGCTATTGACAATGGCTCGCCTACTACAATGACGACCTCGGCTTTGCGAGTAATTACGGGCGGGTTTAGCTTGGATAGAGATCATGTGTATTGCTTGGTAAGCATCTTCCGCTGAGGTAACTCCATGAACCGAATTATCTACCAAAACGAGACCGGCGGAGTCTCCGTCATCATCCCAACCGAGTCCGTGGAACTGGCTCTCAAGGATGTCCCCGAAGGCGTTGCCTACGAAATTGTCGATGTTGACGACATCCCCAGTGACCGTTACTTCCGCAATGCGTGGGTGATGGGCGACTGCTGCGTGGAGCACGACCTTGACCGCTGCAAAGAAATCGGCCACGACCGTCGCCGCCAGCAACGCGCTGAGGAGTTCAAGCCCTACGACGAGGTGATCGCCAAACAGATCCCTGGTGCTGACGCTGTTGCAGCAGAAGAAGCCCGCCAGCAGATCCGCGATAAGTACGCCCTGATCCAAGACGTGATCGAAGGCGCGTCTACCCCTGACGAAATCAAGACCGCCCTGGAGGTGAACCAATGACACTCAGACTGAACGGCAGCACATCGGGTTACACCGAGATCGACGCTCCGGCGGTGGCTGGGTCGAACACGCTGGTGCTGCCGACTGGTAATGGCTCAGCCGATCAGGCGCTTGTCACCAACGGCAGCGGCACCCTGAGCTTCGCTGATCGCGGGCGGATGACGCTTGCCACCGCTCAGAACAGCACCAGCGGCACCAGCATCGACTTCACCTCAATCCCGAGTTGGGTAAAGCGGGTGACGGTGATGTTTAACGGGGTGAGCACCAACGGGACATCAAACCCCATTATTCAAATTGGAGCAGGCTCCGTAGAGACAACGAGCTACGCCAGTGGTTTGGGTTTTGCAAATGCCACTGGAACCCAAGTGGGTCCTTTAACAACCGGCTTTGCTTGTGGCGGCACCCAGGCGGTCAATCTTATTTATGCAAATGCAACGCTGATTTTACTCGGTTCTAACCTGTGGGTTTATTCCTTGGCTGGCTATTTGAACGCCAGTGGTACGGTCTACGGAATGAGCGCGGGTGGCAATAAAACACTTTCCGGCACCCTAGATCGAGTCCGAATCACCACCGTCAACGGCACCGACACCTTTGACGCCGGGTCGATCAATCTACTTCTGGAGGGCTGATCATGAGCACGCTATCTACCACCAACCTCAAGAACCCCAGCTCCGGCAGCAATAATATCGTTCTGGCGACTGACGGTAGCGCCACGATTGCCACGCTCAGCAGCACCACGATCACCGGCACCACAATTCAAGGCACGATCAAGTCAGGCACATCCGTTGCTTCGACTAGTGGAACTTCGATTGATTTCACCAGCATCCCGAGTTGGGTGAAGCGGATTACGGTGATGTTTAACGGGGTGAGTACGAATGGAAGCAGTATTGTGCAGGTCCAGCTTGGGACAAGTAGCGGCGTTACAGCTTCTGGCTACCTGTCTGCTGCTTGGGCTGGTGGTTCCAGCAATGCGGGATCTACATCAACAACCGGCTTTGCGGCGATGTACTCACAAGCAGCCGCTAGTACCATGATGGGACACCTAGTAATAACCAACATTTCAGGAAACAGCTTCATTGCAAGTGGGGCAGTGGGTTACCAGCCAACTACTGCAAACATCGTCACTGCGTGCGCTGGCAATGTCACCCTCTCCGGCACCCTAGATCGCGTACGGATTACCACCGTCAACGGCACCGACACGTTCGATGCCGGGTCGATCAACATCCTTTACGAGGGCTAAACCATGCACCGCATTGTTGTTGACGTTCAAACCGGCGAGCAGGAAATCGTCGAACTGACCGCCGAAGAAATTGCGGAAATCGAATCCCGCCCCGACCCCGATCCCGTTCCCGAGCTGACGCCTGCTGAAAAGCTGGCCGCTAGTGGGCTGACGGTAGAGGAGCTGAAGGAGTTGCTGGGGATCTGATGGCCGTCCGCAGCAAGACCGGGACCGCTCGCATTGAGCATCAGCCGGGACCACCGAAGACCACGCGCCAAGGGTATGGACAACAGTCCCGCCCACGGCGCCGCGGCCGCAAGCCACTGCGGGGGCAAGGCCGCTAATGGATCGCGATACGCTCGAGAATTGGCGCAAGATTCGCGACCACCTCGAGCGTGTCGGGAAGACGGACAACCATTACTATCGCCGTGCGGTGGTCATCCTGCAGGGGAGGCCGGACCCATTCGATCGCTACGATGGATGGGATGGAAGCCGCAGCAATGGCTGAAGAACCACAGAGCGTAGGTGGCGTCTTCTCCGCCTCGCTGCCCACCGTCTTAGCTACTGGCATGATCGCCATCGGCGGTCTGCTGATCTCGATGCAGATCCAGTCCGCACGGATCGAAGCCACCGTGGTGCAGATGGCCAAATCGATCGAAGAGCTGAAGATCGACGCACGTACCGAGCTGGCCGACTTAGATAAGCGCGTGCGCGCACTGGAGCTTCAGCAGTAACTTAGGGATTCAGGCACTACTGCTATGTCACCTGAAACCATTGCGATCATCGCGATCATCGTGGCCGCCGGCTCCGAGATCATCGCCGTCTCCCCGCTGAAATCCAATAGCTGGATCCAGCTTCTCCTTCAAGCGCTGCGTGTTCTGTTCCCTAAGCGCCGCTGATTATGGCCAACACGGCGCCGATCACACTGCAGGCTCTGTTCCGGTACTACAAGGGACTCCCCCATCAGGCCGCGGCGATCAGCTTGCTCGAGCAAGACCTTGCCGCCAATGGCTACCAGGAGGCGATGCGGCGTGATCGGCCGTGGTTCGAGGCTTGGTCACAGGATGGAAAGCAAATCGATCTATCGGCTGGCATCAACCTGATCAAGCAGTTCGAGGGCGTGCATCTCTCCGCCTATCCGGATCCGCTCAGCGGTGGCGATCCATGGACGATCGGCTACGGCACCACCCGCTATAGCGGTGGCGTGCCGGTGAAGCGCGGCGACAAGATCACCATGATCGAGGCCGACATGATGCTCCGTCTTGAGGTGGATCGTATTGCCGACAAGCTGGCCGGCACCATCCCGCACTGGAAGGTGATGGATGACAACCAACGATCAGCGCTGGTGAGCTTTGCCTACAACCTCGGTGCTGACTTCTACGGCACACCTGGCTTTGAGACGATCAGCAAGGCGCTGCGCGAGCAGGCATGGGATCAAGTGCCGAAGGCCATGGAGTTGTACAGGAACCCTGGCAGCAACGTCGAAGCTGGTCTACTGCGGCGGCGCAAAGCAGAAGGCGAGCTGTGGGGTGACCATCGGCCGAAGGTGCAGCAGGAACCTGCCAGACTGACGCCAGACTCATCGTTCAGCGCACGGATCACCCCGCACATCCGCTTGGGTGAGTTCGCGCTCGATCAGGAGGCGCGTCGATTCCGGCATCAGTATCAGGTGAACACTGCAGCAGAGCTGGCGGCGTTCCTCGAGCGAGTGCGGCAACGGTTCGGCGACAAGAGCATCATCCTCACCAGCGGCTTCAGGCCGGCAGCGATTAACGCGTCGGTGGGCGGTGCCACCAACAGCGAGCACCTCTATTCAGCGCCTGGCGTCGGTGCAGTCGACTTTGTGGTCGATGGCGCCGACATGAAAGCTGTCGAGAAGTGGTGTGATGAGAATTGGCCATTCAGCCTCGGCTACGCTGCACCGGCGTTCTGCCATCTTGGGCGCCGCGCTGATGGGCAGCGCCGGCGCTGGGACTATACCTGATGCTCCTACCTGATCATGAGATCTGCCGCCTGTGTAAGCAGGAGGCGATGGTCACTCCCTATGTCGAGGATCACCTGAACCCAGCCAGCCTGGACGTGACGCTGGGCGATCGGATCATGATCGAGGTGGCAGGTCACCCTGAGCTGCAGATCGTCGGCATCACCGGCCACACGCAGGAGGATCCGTTCTGGATTCAGCCGGGGGAGTGGTTCCTAGCGGAGACCAGGGAAATCTTCAACCTGCCCGATCACGTCGGCGCGCAGTTCGTTCTCAAGTCGAGTCGCGCACGCGAAGGCTGGGATCATGCTGAGGCCGGATGGTGCGATCCAGGTTGGTATGGCAGCAGGCTGACCATGGAGCTGAAGAACGGCCGCCGGATGCATCCACTGCCGATCTGGCCTGGCCTGCGCATCGGCCAAATGAAGTTCCTGCTGGTGAGCGGTCGCCCAGATCGGAGCTATGCCGCCACAGGCCGCTACAACGCCGATCTCGGCGTCACGGGCAGCAAGGGCTAGCGCGCCATCGGATGCTGCAGCGGCGCCATTCGGAGCCGATGGATGTTGCCGGGCGCTTCAGCCGGATCATCCAGCGGGATCATCGTGTAATCGTCGCAGCCGTGCTGCTCCGCGAAGGTGGTGGCAGCGATGTGAGTGGCGAACGGTCCGATATGCCACGGACCGATGCGGAGGATGTAGGTCATGGGAGGAGGTTAGGGGCGCCGAAGCGCCCCGGTGAGGGTCAGGCCAGCGCCCGGTTGTTGAGCATCTCGTTGGCGGTGTTGAGGCGCTGCATCAGTTGGGGGAGGATGTGGAAGTGGCGCTCGCGCTTAGCGGCCTCGATCATGCCGAGGGTCTCGGAGCGGAACTCCTGCCATTCTTGGCGCTGAGATTTGCGGGCAGGCTCGGCGACTTCAATGATGACGGTCGAAGGCTTGCGGTTGTTGGCTTTCCATGCGGCCAGCTCGGCGGCGGTCATGTTGTCGGTGATGGAGGGGCGGCGGGTCATTGGTCCGGTGCGTTGATGTGTGAACTGTACCCCGCCGACAGGGCACAGTGCCCCGGATGCAGGGCACGTTAACGAACTGTCACATCTGCCGATCCCGTCTCACCCGCTACCGTTTAACCAGCCGGGGCTGCCGCCCATGCGGGCGTACATCGTGGAGATCACCGCCAAGGTGCTGGTGCGCTCCGAAACCGATCCCGAGGAGCTGCCGGCTGACATTTACTCCCAGATCGCTGAGTTCGTCCACAACGAGGAAGATCTCCTAGAGCTGGGCATCGAGCTGTTCACCCTCCCCGTGGACCTCTGTGGATCAACACCACATTGACGAAACCCGGCTGGTCACCCGTCGATCGGCGCGTGATCAGATCCACCTCCGCTGGGGATATAGGTGCGCCTATTGCAACGATCCCCTCGGCCGCAGTCCCACCCTCGATCACGTCGTTCCTAAGGTCCACGGTGGCCTGACGGTCCGCGAGAACCTGGTCTCCTGCTGCCTGATGTGCAACAGCCAGAAAGGCCACAAGCCATGGGTTGACTGGTATCGCGCTCAACCGTTCTGGTCTGCGCTTGGTGAATGGGCGATCGTGCAGTGGATCACCAGCCACTCAGAACATCGTCAGCCAGATGGTGGCGAGCAACATGCCGCCTAGCCAGGTCAGGCCGAAGATCACCACCGGCGGGTACTTCATGGCCGCAGCATCTGATTGAGGTAGATCTCCGCCTGAAACCAGTCCGAGCTATACCGGCACACGCCACCGACACAACTCCGGTAATACACCTCACCCTTCACAGGCATCAGCACCTCGATGTAGCCGCCGTCTCGATCAGTCCGGCTGATCACTTCAGGTCCGAACATTGCCGTGCCTCCTCACGATGGATCCATGTTTTAAGATCCGCCACATAGTCCCGCAGTACCTGCGCCTGCTGGAGGTGCCATCCATCGCCCGACGCAAACCAGAGCCGGTTATGCCGGTCGATTGCCTGCAGCGATTGATGGATGAGCACATTCCACGGCTCACGGATAGGCGTGTTGAACTCACGCTTTGACACGGCGACCTGGCGGCCTCTATCAGTCTGCCGCCGGCAATGCCCGCTGGAAGAAGTCGCAACTCACCGCGTAGCGCCCGCCACTTCGCTTGCTTTCAGGCAGCAGCAAATCGCAACGCTGTGTGCTCATCTCCCACTGGATGCAGTCCCAGCACATCACGCCGGCGGTCTCCGGCCTGATGCTGGCCACCGCCGCCTGGAAGACGGCCTCAGCCTTCAGCAGCGCATCGTGCAGGCTGTTGGTGCCAGTGTCTACCTCGACCTGGTGCTCAGCCTTCGGACCAAGGATCACGCGCGCGTGCCATGTCCGATCGATGCGGTCGCACACCAGCAGTAATCGGCCAGCGTGCAACCTGATCATTCATCCTCTCCATAGCTCGGCTGGTGATACAACCGCTCGAGCTGCATCGATAGCGGTTCATCGGCCTGCGTGATGTCGATCGGATCGCTCTGATCCCGCACGATGAAGACCATCCGAGAGCCGTGGCGCTTCACCACCAGCAGGCCGATGCGCTCGCTGCGGCATAGGATCCGCAGCGCTTGCCGCTCAAGCCAGTTCAGGCAGAGATGTTCGAGCATGACTCCATCTTGGCAATGAGTCGATTCAGATACCACTCCGCTTTGCGGGCATCCTCGAGCGCGTTCCCCTTGAGCCACATGCGGATCATGTACTTGAGCGCCTGCCCCTGCAGGTATGCCGGGACCATGTGCGGTGCATCGGCGATCACCGACTCGATGAAGTCGATGGCCTCGATAGTGCCCGCCTGATAGTGCGGGGGGTGGTTCACGAGGTCGCTTGCTGTTCTGCGTTCTTCCATTTCTTGCGGGTGATGATGTTGTGGATGTGGGTGAAGCTGACCCCATAGATGGCGGTCAGCTGTTTGATTGTCCAGCCGCTGGCGTACAGCTTGCGGATGTCGATGGCGTTCTGCGGCGTCAATACAGCGTTACCGGGCACATGACCTGGCCTGAAGCTGGTGCTGGTCGGCGCCTTCACCGCCACTTCTCACCCATCAGCACCTGGCGGCACACCTCAATGGCCTGCTGCGCCTGCTTCTGCGTCATCACCGATTCGGTCTCATCCATCGCCTTCACCACTCGGTCGAGCAGTGTGGCGTAGTCCGTGTCGCGAAAGTTCGCGGCGATGTCGAGCGCAAACTCCCCCCACAGGCCGGTGAGGGTGCCACGCAGTGGATGGCCATACGGCAACTCCTGACGGCCGCTGCGTTGATACAGCGCCTCCATCATGTCGGCGCGCTGCTGGTCGAGTTGCGTGGTGGTCATTCGTCGAGGTACTTGCGAAGGTGGAGCAGTTCAGCACAGAGCTGTTCGCGGTTCTTGATGCCGCAAGTGTTGTGCAACTGATCGATGCGGATGTCGATCAGCAGGCGAAGGCGATCACGTTCTGATGCCTGGCCAGCTTTGAAGGTGTTGCTGCCTTCGAGCAGGCTATAGAGGCGAGCACGGGCAGCTTCGTTCATCGGCTCTGCAGGGCGATCTGAATAGCAGCTTGGAAGTAGCCGGCCATCTTCATCCGGCGATATTCGCCACTGGCCTCCTCCGATTGTTTGTCCTCGATTAGGTCGTAGTTGTGCCTGGCTTCTTGGAGTGCGGCCAGCGTTTCGATGTTGAGCATGTCCAGCTCAGATCGGCTGAGATCATTCACCTTGTCCAAGTGAATGACTTTCGCGAGGATGAACGAACGATGGAAGGGAACAATGGATTGGTCTGGGGTCATGATGCAACTTCGATTTCAGCGGATGGCCAGCGGTTCTGGGCGTAGCGGATCGCAGCACCGACGTTCTCGGCGCGAGTGATCCAGAGCATCGGCCGAGCGCCGCTGGGATAAATTAGGAGGCGATACTCTTTAGTGCGGGCACCATTGCGTGGCCTGCTGATGCCCTCGCCGTAGACGCCCTGATCCTCAGGATCGGTGCGCCATTGGAAGGCGATGGGAGAGCTAGATGTAGACATTCGGATCGGTGACAGATTCAGGATTGAGCCATTCGATCTGATTCCACCAAGGGAGCCATGTATCGGCGGCGATTAGCTTGGCCTCGGTCAGGCTGTGCGCCAGTACGCACTCGACCACGTTGGCGGACTTGATCGTGAAGTAGAAGCGACGGGGGGTCACTTGCGCACCTCGATGTAGGACTGCGTCCCGGAGTGCGTGGCGCCTGCTTGGTTGCCGGCCTCGATGCCGATCATGGCGAACACGGCCGCGACGACAAGGAGACAGATGGCGTTGTTGATGCGGTTGATCATTGGAGTAAAGAACAGTGGCCTGGTGGCCGTGGGTCAATAATGCCGTGCCCCGTCGGCGGTGCATAGTGCCCTGTGACAGTTCTTCACACGGCCTCAGCGCCCACTGCCAGCTCCACCGGCACCCGCAGTTCTGGCTTGCTCTGCCCCTTAACGCGCCGCCCCCAGCCGACCACCGCCGGGCTGACAGGCAGCTCGACCGTGAACCAGACATGGCCGCAGGCATTACAGCCCCGCTTGCGCACCGTCACCTCGGCGTCGCGGTTGTTCGTTGCCATTGCCTTGATGTCACCACTGGAGCACCTGGGGCACTGCATTGCTATCGTGAGATGTACCCCACTGGTCTAGCACAATGCAGTTCGGTGAGTGGATGGCCGTCACCCTTTCGGCAGAGCAGCAGTTCGAGATCGAAAAACATGCCCGCGCTCTGCTCAACAGCAAAGACGCAGGCACCATGGCCGTTGCTCTCTATAAGCAGGCCTGCTACCAGCAACAACTGCTGCAGCAGGCCGTCAACGAGATCGCGCGGCTCGAATGTGAACTGATGGGGCGTTAGAACATGTCGTCGCTTACGTCGACCACCACGCCATCAGTGGCCGCGGCCAACTTTTGCGCAGCATCACCGGGATCCACCCAGTCGCGCGGCGGCTGTGCCACGGCGCTCACATAGGCCAATCCCTTCTGGCTGGTCTTCTTCCAGCCGCTGATCGGCACCTGGACGCTGCCGTACTGGTCGGGCGTCTGGCTCATCACAAAGCGGCAGAAGGCATCCAGCTCCTCCACTTTGATGTTCATCATCCCGCTGAAGTCCACCTTGCTTTCAGGCTTGGTCGACTTGAAGATGCTCAGGTTCAGCTTGAAGCTCATGGTTGCTCGTTGGTAATGGTGTTGGCCTGTTCGTATTGCTCCACCCCGGCCAATGGGTAGAGCACGAAGCCTGGCGTGCGGAAATACGCCGGACCTTTATTAGCCTTGCGCCAGCGCATCAGCGTGTCGAGGTGCAACCCCCATCGCTGTGCAAGCTGGGTGGCAGTCAGGTATTCAGAAGAGTTCATCGCTCTCAGGTTCGGGTGCAGGTGCAGGTGCCGGCTCGGGGATGGCGGCGTTGAGATCAGCGACCTGATCGCTCACGGTCACCGGCTGGATGTCGACCACCTCCTCCTGGCTTTGCATCCCGAGCAGGAGATCACTGGCATAGAGGCGACCCCAGAACGCTGCGGCGCGATAGCGGATCATCAGCTCGGGCATCGACTGCCACTTGCTGCCCGCCTTGGTCGCCCATTGCTCCTTCTTCGCCATCGCCATGGTGATGGTCGGTCCCTTCAGCTCTTGCCCGCTGGCGAGATCCTTGGCGATCGCGTAACAGGCCAGGCTGTCGCCGCTGCCGCTCAGTTCGAACCGCAGCGGACTGAACCGGCCGCAGCCGTTCACCATCGCGATGATGAAGCTGCTGCTCCACGATGGGCGGCCATGGATCACATGCAGGTGCTGCATCGCCAAGAAGGGCGAGATGCCCATCCGGTTGGCGATCTCGAGCGCCACCAAGCAGTTGGCGAATCCTTGCTGGCCTTGAAATTGCGGCGGGATCAGCGTGCTGCTGGCCAAAGCCTTGGCAATACGCTGGGCGTCCTCGAAGGCTTGGATGCCGCTGAACACCGAGCCGGAACTGGTGGTGGTGAGTGCTGTGGATTCCATCAATACATCTCGATCTCGGTGGTCTGTGTGGCGGCCTCGCCGGTCATCCATGCCGGCAGGCTGATCGGTTCAATCCGATCGCTGTAGGCAGGCCAGCGGCCATCGGATTTGCACTCGGCCAGTGTCTGCAGATCGCGCATGGCGGTCTGATAGCCGCGCTCGATCATCTGCTCATCGGCGGCGTAGACACCAACCGCGAACGGTGGCTTCTTCTCCACTGCGATAAAGATGAACCCCGACGGCCGCTTGCCATAGGCAGCCTCAATGCCCGCCATGTACCAGCCGGCTTGGACGTGATACCGCCACTTCGCGATGCTGCGGCGGAACTCCCTTGGACTGGCGTCCTCCGTGGTTTTGAGATCCACCACGATGCCGCCATCCTCGGTGATCCAGTCCGGCCTGCACTTGCACTGCAAGCCGGTGGTCGGCTCCGTCCACATGTGCGTGGTCTCGGCCTCGCCCGCAATGCCAAGCAGCAATGCAGCAGCCGGATGGCCGAGGACTGCTCTGCCCATGTGCATGACAAGATCAGCATCCTCTCGGCTCAGCACGGTGCGACCATTGGCCTCAGCCTCGAACGCTGCCCATGCTTCCTTGCCGGCCTTGGTGCGGCGGTCAAGGCCATCGGGGGCGACGATGTAGTCAGTATCCCATTTGTGCAGTTCGAGCACATGGGTGTGGACTGCGCTGCCGATGCGCATCGCTGGCGTCGGGTCAGGGATGACGCGCTTCGGGTCGATGTAGCGCGCCCAATAGTGCAGCGGGCTACGCGCGATGAGATCCAGATGCGACTTTGAGATCGCAGGGTGCGCGTGATAGTCGGCGTTTTCCATAGGTTGTGTGGCGACTTGCGCAATCCTATAGCCTGATGCGGTCAAGTGCAACCCCATGCAGCTCCGCAGCTACCAGCAGCGCGCCATCGACGATCTCCGCAATGCCTACCGCTTTGGCTATCGGGCGCCACTGCTATGCCTACCGACTGGCGGTGGGAAGACCATCATCTTCACCGCCATCGCTCAGGCATCAGCCGCTCGAGGCCGCCGGGTGCTCATCTTGGTGCATCGCCGTGAGCTGCTTCGCCAAGCCAGCGACAAGCTGCGATGGGCAGGCCTTGACCATGGCCTGATCGCTGCAGGCATCGAGCCATCCGAGGCGCCCGTGCAGGTGGCCTCAGTCCAGACCATCGCGCGACGCCTAGCAGCCATCAACTGGCAGCCGGACCTGATCATCATCGACGAAGCGCATCACGCCACTGCAGGCCAGTGGGATCGCATCCTGCAGCACTGGCCATCCGCCTACCGCCTGGGCGTCACAGCAACACCATGCCGCCTCGATGGCCGCGGCCTCCGCAGTGCGTTCGATCACTTAGTCCTCGGTCCATCAGTTGCTGAGCTGATAGACACTGGCTACCTCAGTCATTCCCGCATCTATGCGCCACCACTGGTGGCCGATCTATCCGGCATCCGCACCCGAGCCGGCGACTATGCCAACGATCAAGCCGCGCTGGCCATGGATCGCCCAACCGTCACAGGTGACGCCATCGCGCACTACCAGCGGCTCGCTGCAGGCCAGCAGGCGATCGCGTTCTGCTGCAATATCGCCCACGCCGAATCCGTTTGCGCTGCGTTTCTGGCGGCAGGCATCACCGCATCACTGCTGCTCGGCACAACCATCAATCGCGATCAGGTGGTTGCAGAGTTTGGCGCCGGCTTGGTGCAGATATTGGTGACCGTCGATGTGGTCTCCGAAGGCTTCGATGTGCCCGCTGCCAGCGTTGCCATCCTCCTGCGCCCTACCAAGTCCCTCGGCCTCTACCTGCAACAGGTCGGTCGCGTGCTACGCCCAGCGCCTGGCAAACAGGCTGCGCTGATCCTCGACCACGTTGGCAATGTCACCCGCCATGGCTTCCCAGATGATCACCGCGACTGGACGCTCGACGATGGCGTCAAGCGCACCGCAGGCACAGCAGCGCCATCAGTGCGCACATGCCCCGAGTGCTACGCCGCGTTCAAGCCGCAACCGATCTGTCCCGTTTGTGGCGCACAATGCGCACCGATCACTAACCGCAAGATCCGCCAGCTAGCAGGTGAGCTGCAAGAACTGCGCCGCTCTGAGATGCGGCAAGCACGCCGCAAGCAAGGCACCGCTCGCACCCTCGAGCAGCTCCTCGCCCTGGCCAATGAGCGCGGCTACAGTCCCGGCTGGGCGTACCGGATCTTCCACGCGCGTGGCAAACGCTGAAACCGACATTCAGCAGCGCATCCGCCTCGCAGTTGGCACTCGATCCGATCTCCGCCTGTTCCGCAACAACACCGGCACCCTGCCCGATCCACGCACTGGCAGGCCGGTCCAGTTCGGCCTGGCGCGCGGCTCCGCAGACCTGATCGGCTGGCGCACCATCACCATCACCCCTGAGATGGTCGGGCAGCGCGTTGCCGTCTTCACCAGCATCGAGGTCAAGACCACCACAGGCCATCTCACTCCAGCGCAGCAGGCCTGGATGGGCACTGTTCAAGGCGCTGGTGGCATCGCTGGCGTGGCGCGCTCAGTTCGAGACGCAGAAGAAATCTTGGGATAGCTTGCCAACCTTGCCAACCTCGAGCAGTATCTGACGGCCTTGAATCTGTCAGTTGTCATCCCTGCTAGATCAGCTAGCCGCACTCCCCGATCACTGGGGGTTCGTTGCAGTTGGTCATGGCAAACGCCCCTACCAGCCCGAGTGGCAGAAGAACCCCCTCACAAAGCAGCAGCTCACCGCTGAGATCGATGCCGGTCGTGCCGTGGCTATCGGCGTCATCGCTGGTCCTCAGTCAGGTGGTCTCCTATTCGTCGACCATGACGGCATCAGCGCCGGTGAGATCCTCGAGAAGCTCGGCGTGCCCCTCCGTGACCTCCCTAAATCCTGGGCAGTCACCTCAGGCCGTGACGGTCGCCTGCAGATCATCTACCAAGTCCCCGAGGAATACTGGTCCGGCATCCGCACCAGGAAATTCAAGACCGGCAAATCTGATGAGGAAGGCAAGCCTGAGCAGCTCGAGCTGCGCTGGACCGGCTGCCAATCCGTTGTCGCCGGTGCCCACCCAATCACTGGTGCCTACCGCTGGCTGAAGGATCGTGCTCCCGGTGATCTGCCGCTCGCGGAGGCGCCCATCGCGCTGATCGAGCAGATGTTGCCGCAGGAGCCTCCTGCCCCGCAGCCATTGCTGCCAGTACCCCCGCCCCGTCAATCAGATCGCACCGATGAAGACTGGGCACGGATTTGGCTCGATGCGCTCAGCTCATCCCGCGCTGACGACTACGACTACTGGATCGAAGTCGGCCAATGCCTCCACAGCGTTAGCGAGCACATGCTGGCCGACTGGGAGGCCTGGTCTAGGCAATCAGCGAAGTGGGAGGCCGGCACTTGCGAACGCCACTGGCGCAGCTTCACCGCAGACGGCAAGCGTGATATCCGCCATCTGTGCAACCTCGCCAAGGAAGACGGCTGGCAGCCCAAGCAACGCCAACTCCCCCCAGTGCAGTCCAGCAAGCCAAGCGCACCAGGACAGCAGAACGACGCTGCGCCCATTGCTGACAAGCCGCAGAAGCTGGAGGCCAAGGAGTTACTTAACATGCTCCGCCATCCCGACAAGGATGGCCTGCCACGCTTTCGCTACAACATCTTTACCCAGCAGATCGAGATCCACGGTGATGTAGCCGAAGGTGTTGAACGTTTCTACCTGCAACTCGCGCAAGAGGGCTACAAGGTCTCCAAGGAGATGGCACTCGACTGCCTCGTGGAGGTAGCGCGCGAGAACCCATACGACCCCGTGAAGCTCTACCTCGAGCACGTCGCAGCAGAGGTGCCCCCCACCTATATCGATCGTCTCGCATCGACCTATCTCAGGCCTGTTGATGCCGATCTGAAGGAGCCGACGCTCTACGACATGATGCTCAAAAAGACGCTGATCGGTGCAGTTCGGCGCATCTTCGAACCTGGCTGCAAGCACGACTATGCCTGTGTGCTGATGGGTGATCAGGGCGCCCGCAAGTCATCGTTCTGGGCAGCGCTCGGTGGTCCCTTCTTCTCCGATGCGCTCCGCGACATCAGCTCGAAAGACGACCTGATGGTCCTCCACCGCTCCTGGGTCATGGAGTGGGCAGAGCTGGATCACATCACCAGCAAGAAGCACGCCGGTCAAGTCAAGGCCTTCCTCAGCCAGTCCACCGACATGTTCCGCGTGCCCTACGGCAAGGCCACCGAAGCCTTCCCCAGGCGCTCGATCATCGTCGGCTCCACCAACCGCGAAAGCGGCTTCTTGGTTGATGAAACCGGCAACCGTCGTTTCTGGGTGATCCCTGTCACCTGCACCATCAGCAAGCCCATCGATGTGCCCAACCTGCTGCTCGAGCGCGATTCGATCTGGTCAGCTGCAGTAGCTGCATATCTGGCCGGTGAACCCAATGAGCTGGCTATCGAGCATCAGGCAGCCGTCGAGGCCGAGAACGTGAGCTACCTGGTCGAGTCGCCATGGTCGGCACCCATCCAGAAATGGCTGACCGTCAACCTCGGCAGAGCCATCACCAG
>ENA-UOYL01000402-UOYL01000402.1-marine-metagenome-genome-assembly--contig:-NODE-402-length-15644-cov-3.422561_pt1 | contig 15644 bp, 18 predicted proteins | sample MGYA00238173_ERZ767189 | MGnify/ENA primary metagenome ERZ767189 (study PRJEB28943, sample SAMN06267163) | marine metagenome | isolation source: Columbia River Estuary | place: USA:Columbia River Estuary... | reverse complement strand
CGGTGTGGTGGACGCAGTGATCCGACGACTTCTCAAGACCCCGCAAACGGGCGCATTTGAGATGCATACCAAGAACTGTTCGCTCACGGAATTGGTGGAGATACGAGCAGGTCACTGGGCGTTGATGCGCTACAACGATCATGCGCATCTACAAGGTTTGCCAGTCGCAACAAATATTGATTAAACGCGAACGCAAGTTGCTCTCAATCGAGCGGCTATGAATGTATCCGTGGCAATGCTTAGCCGAAATAGACGAAAGACGAAAAGACCAAGAGTCGTCGTCGTTGGGGCTGGCTCGGCCGGAGCAGTCATCGCAGCACGGCTGTCGCAAAACCAACAAGTTGATGTGTTGTTGTTGGAATCAGGGCCAGATGTGCCAAGTGCGCGCGAAGCATTGGGTATTCAGAGCACCGATTTTGTCGAGGCCCTAGAAGTTGTGAACCGAAACTTGCGCATTCCTGTGCGTCGAACTGCAAGTCAAGATCTAAGTGATTATGTGCGGGGTACGGGCACGGGTGGAAGCTCGTCGGTCAATGCAATGGTTGGCATGTGGGGGATGGCAAGTGACTACGACAGGTGGGCGCGCGACTTGGGATGCGAAGGTTGGTCGTGGAGAGATGTTGCACCCGTGTTTGCAAACTTGCCCATACCTCTGCACACCACGCTTCCGAGCGAGTGGGGAAACATTGACCGTGCACTTGTAGATGCCGCAACAGATTTGGGAATTGAAAGGCGCGATGACTTGAGCACGGCGCCACTTGCTGGTCATGGAGTTGGAGCGGTGTCATTGACATGTGGTGGTGGTCGGCGCGCGTCAGTGAACGACATCTATCTTGAACCAGCGAGATTGAGATCCAACTTAGAGATTCGGGGAAACTCGGCAGTTGATCGACTAAATATGAGTGGAAATGATGTGTTAGGAGTTCGCTTGGCAGACGGCAGTGATATTGATGCCGATGCCGTGGTGGTGTGCGCGGGGGCCATTGCAACTCCGCAGATTTTATTGCGCACCAAGATTCAGCGAAGTGGCATTGGGCAGGGTGTAAAGGATCATCCCGCAGTTGCATTTACTCTTGCGCTGAAGGAGCCAAGTAAGGCGCAATACGCGGTCTCCACGTTGCTGCGAACCACATCAACGACTACTGGCAAGCACTTTGAGAACAGCCAATCCACACAAGGTGACATCCATTTGCTACCTCTCAATCACACAACTGCACACGACAACATGCATGGAGCAATGTTTGCAGCAGTGATGCGCGTGTACTCGACGGGCAGCATCACAGACTCAAAGATTGATCTCGACTTGCTGAGCGATGAGCGCGATATGCGCGCAATGACGGAAGCAACATTGATGCTCGCAACCATGATTGAGGGTCGAACATTCACTGGCGTGGCTCACTCGGTGGGCAATGAACTAACAACCGACGACATGCAGGGTTGGTTGCTCAACAACGTTGGGTCGTATTCGCATATTGGATGCTCGAGCAAGATGGGTGCAGTCTCGGACGAAGATGCGGTAGTGGACACGAGTGGAAAAGTAATTGGTTATAGCCAAGTGTGGGTTTGTGATGCCTCAATTTTTCCTGACTTACCTACCGGCAACACACATCTTCCTGTTGTGATGATGGCCGAACGTATCTCGCAACGAATCAGTGAGAGTCTTTCGCCCAACTGAGACTGCGTTGCACAGCGCGACTCCAGAGTGCATATTCGCTCGCAGTTGTTGACGTCGGTTCTGGCGTGAACGTGCGGTCGAGTTGCCACGACTTGGTGATTGACTGCAGCGTTGGCCAGACTCCTTCGGCTAAACCTGCCAAGTAGGCGGCACCGAGCGCTGTCGTCTCCAAATCTTTTGGTCGTACTACGGTGACTCCGAGTTGGTCGGCTTGCATCTGCAACATCATGTCCATGACGGCTGCACCGCCATCGACTCGCATGTCGATGAGAGGAACTCCTGTTGCTTGGACCATTGCCTCGACAACATCGCGAGTTTGAAAAGTCATTGATTGGACAACAGCACGAGCGATGTGTGCGCGGGAAGTGCCGCGGGTAATGCCGCAGATGATGCCTCGCGCATATGGGTCCCACCACGGACTGCCAAGACCGGTGAATGCCGGGACGACAACAACTCCGCCGCTGTCTGCAACCGATGCTGCAAGTGGTCCGACTTGTGCGGCATTGTCAATGATGTTGAGTCCATCACGAAGCCATTGGATTGCACTTCCGGTTACAAAGATGGAACCTTCGAGTGCATAGGTTGGTTTGCTCGACCCAAGATCCCACGCAACGGTGGTGAGCATGCCATCGGTTGGAGGCGGGCACTCAGTTCCCACATTCATCAGAACGAAACTGCCCGTGCCGTACGTGTTCTTGCTACTGCCAACATCGAAACATGCTTGACCAAACAGGGCGGCTTGTTGATCGCCTGCGATGCCCGAGATCGGTAAGCCACTCGGAATATTGATGGCGGCTTTATCGTTTGTATTTGTATAACCCTGCGTAACGCCGCACCTACCACTGGATGGCACAACAGTTGGTAGTGAAGCGAGCGGCACATCAAAGGTGTCGCACATTTGCTCGCTCCAGTGCATGTTGTTGATATCGAACAACATGGTGCGACTTGCATTTGATGGGTCGGTGACGAAGGATTTTGCGGCAGTGAGATTCCAGATAATCCAAGAATCGATGGTGCCAACAGCAAGGTCGGCCGAACGAGGAGCCTGACCGCTCTTGATCATCCATTGCACTTTGGAACCAGAAAAATATGGATCTAGGACGAGACCGGTAATAGATCGAACTGTCGAAAGCATTGGCAATAACTCGGTGCATCTCTCGGCAGTGCGACGGTCTTGCCAAACGATTGCTCGACCAAAAGGAATGCCAGTTGATTTGTCCCATGCCACGATTGTTTCGCGTTGGTTGGTAATGCCGATCGTGACGATGTTGGCATCGGGCAGGGTGGCAAGTTGGGCAATGACATCACTCAGCGTTTGGCGAACAGCGAATAAGATTTCTAGTGCGTCGTGTTCAACCCATCCAGGTTGCGGAAAGTATTGGGGAAACTCAACGTAACTCGAGACCGATGCACGACCATCGGTGAATATCGCGCGTGAGCGAACGCCGGTAGTTCCGGCATCGATAGCGATCACAACACTCATCGATCTATTTGCCGTTCAACTCAGTTTGACGCGATGGGTCAATATCGCGGGGGAATTGATCGGTGTTGACTCCGCAGGACGAAAGCGTTGTGGCAACAATCAAGATGATGCCGAGAGCGAGTTTGATGCGCGATTTCATGAACTTGTCTCTGTGTTTCTTTGTGGGCCTAGGGCCGGCTGATTTTGTACAAAGATTTCAAGTTCAACAATAAATCTCGCACCACGAATGCCGTCATGTCTATTTTCAGCCCAGATACTTCCTGAGTGCAGCGCAACATGTTCGGCTGCAAGTGCAAGACCGAGTCCTGCTCCTTCAGACCCAGCGCGCTGTCCTGCAGACCCTCCACGCGAAAAGCGCTCAAAGATCTTTTCTTCCTCGCCATCTATCAATCCACTTCCGTCGTCTTCAACAATCACCCATGCGCGCGATTTTGTTGGATCATCATCGGCGAACTGAATGATGATCTTCGGTTTGCCGCCGCTATGAATGCGTGCGTTGTCGATCAGGTTGGCAAATACGCGGGCGAGTCGGCGCTTGTCGCCCTGCACCAGTATCTGATCGGTTTCTGCTGCAAAGACGACATCGGTGCGGGGTAGCGAACTGACCGCAATGGCCTGGCGAACAAATTCGAGGAGCGCAAGCGGTTCGTTGATCAGTCGAATTGCGCCAGCGTCGAAGCGTGAGATCTCGAGCAAGTCTTCAACAAGACCCTGAAAACGGGCGACATCGCCGATGAGCAAGTCGAGAGCGGCTTGGGATCGTTCGGGAAGTTCGTCGCGGCGCGAATGCATGACTTGCGCCGAGGCTGCGAGTGTCATGAGTGGCGATCTCAATTCATGACTGACATCGGATGTAAATCGCGCATCGCGCTCCACACGCGTTTGCAGCGTTGCAACCATGTCGTTGAACGCAGTAGTGAGCATCTGTAGATCGCGATCTTGGGTTGTTTCTAGCCTGGTATCAAATCGCCCTTCTGCAATTGCACTCGCTGCTTGAGCGGCTTGTACGAGTGGGCGCACCGTGCGTCCCGATACAAGAAGTCCGAGACCGATACCGACGGCGGTAGTGATGGCACCCGAAAGCATGAGAGCGATGAAGACGCTGCGTAGTGCATCTTCGGTCTGGCGAAGACTTTCAAGTTCAAAATAAAAAGCATTGGTTTGCTCGAGCGGAATACCGACAATAAGCGCAGCGTTTACACCGTGATCAATGATCATGTGTGCAGCTTTGAGGTTTGTGACCACTCGAGTTTTTAGTGCTGTCGGAATATCTGCCTGCGTAAAACCTTTTGAGTTGCTTGTCCACACGCCGTTGCTGTAGAGCAACCGTTGTGCAGAGCCAAATTGTTCGAGTGCGCCAATTACGTCCGCGGGGTTGGCGAGTAGGTCGGTCTGCACACGCTTAGCGTTGGCAAATGCTTGATTAATCTCTGCTGTTTCGCGTTGCTGAACAAAACTGCTGCGCGTAAAACCGTATGTGGTGATCGCCAAGACGGCCGAAAGGATCATTGCGCCTGCGCCGAAGGAGATGAGGATTCGGTGGCGCAAGCCAATGCGACGAGGTAGCAGTGCTCGTGCCGTGTTGCGAATGATTCGGCGGGCTCGTGTGCGCCGGTAGCGGGGCGGTCGTGTTGTTGGCTGTGTGAATGTCACGACTGCAGGCGATAGCCGAGCCCGCGAACTGTCACTACATGTGTTGGTTCGGCAGGATCTACTTCAACTTTCATCCGCAGGCGGCGAATGTGAACGTCAACCAAGCGTCCATCACCAAAATATCCGTGACCCCAAACCTTGTCGAGCAATACCTCGCGGCTGAACACACCGTTTGGATCGTGGGCTAATTCGCATAGCAAACGAAACTCGGTTTTGGTGAGCGGCACATCTTTGCCACCGAGCGTTACCTTGCCTTCGTCGGGAATAATCTCAAGATTTCCGAACACAAGTTTTGAATGTCCCGGTGCTGACGGACGCACTCGTCGCAATAGCGCACGAATGCGGGCCGAGAGTTCTTTCGGTGCAAAAGGTTTGGTGAGGTAATCGTCTGCGCCGGCCTCGAGTCCGGCGACAACATCATGAGTGTCAACACGAGCAGTGACCATGACGATGGGGACATCACTCAATTTGCGAAGCGTGCGACAGAGTTCAAAACCGTCGATGCCGGGAAGCATGATGTCGATCAGTACGACGTCGGCAGGAGTGCTTTGAAAGATTGCAATTGCGTCTTCGCCTGTCGGGGCCTCGTCAACGATCCAGCCTTCGTCTTCGAGGGCAAGTTTGACAGAGGCTCTGATGCGCTCATCGTCCTCAACAGTTAAGACTCGAATCGCCATGGGACTAATACTTACCGATCGGAGGTGCTGGAAGTCAAAATGAGATTGCCAAGTTGGCTGAATATGTTGGGATTGGAGACCAATACTTGGGCAGGATGCAATGTGTTGCCTGCAAAGTCTCCCGTTTGGCATCCTGCTTCGCGGGCGATCAGATCGCCAGCAGCGATGTCCCATGAGTGCAAGTTTTCTTCGAAGTATGCATCGAACCTGCCACACGCGACGAAACACATGTCTATTGATGCTGCTCCGAAGCGTCGGATGTCGCGAACCTGATGTATGAACTTTGAAACTCTGGTGGCCTGCACCGTTCGCTGTTCGGCGGCATAGCTAAAACCCGTGCAGACAAGTGCTTTGGAAATGTCATCCAGTGGATTGCAGCGGATGGGCTCGCCGTTACAAAATGCGCCACCACCTCGAACTGCAGTAAACATTTCGTTCAAAGCAGGGATATATACGGCGCCCGCAAGCGATCCATGTTCGTCTACCGCCCCAATCGACACTGCCCATGTTGGTAAGTCGTAAAAGAAGTTGGTTGTGCCGTCGATTGGGTCGATGTGCCACGTGATACCTGTTGTGCCCGAACGACTTGCACCCTCTTCGCCGATGATCGCATCATCTGGTCGCATTGATTCAAGCCCTTGCACGATCAGTACTTCAGATGCTTTGTCAAACTCGGTCACCATGTCTGTTGCAGTCGACTTGGTTTGAACATGTTTAAGACCATTGCGGCGTCCATCGAGCGCCATGTCTCCGGCTTGTTTGGCCAACGTGGTCGCAACATGCAGAAGTTGAGATGCGAGTTGATTAGTTGTCGGCAAGTTCGCGCCATTCTCCAACTGCACGCAGCACTAATACGCTGACGATTGCCATGCCGATTGCGCCGACAACTGCTCCGAGTAAGAGACCAATGCCGGTACCAACGGAACATTCTCCATCGCACTGCAAATCAACAAGCGAGTATCCGATTGCGGCTCCGGCGGCACCTGCGATCAGTACTCCAGCGAATGCGATAGCTCTGGCGCGAGGTGATGGAAGCGCAGACAGAGTGCGCTTGTCGTTCGGGGTTTGCGGCACCCGATTAGCGTAGTTGTTGTCGTGAAACCAGCCCGAACAATTCTGCATGTTGATATGGACATGTTTTATGTGGCGGTGGAATTGCGCGAACGTCCCGAACTGCGGGGTAAGCCAGTTGTTGTCGGGGGTGATGGGAAGCGAGGTGTGGTTGCAGCCGCGTCGTATGAGGCACGGAGGTACGGCGTGTTTTCGGCGATGCCATCGGTGCGGGCACGCAGATTGTGTCCCGATGCAATTTTTTTGCCCGGTGACATGGATCTCTATGTGCAGGTGAGTTCGCAAGTGTTTGACATTTTTCGAGACTTCACGCCGCTTGTTGAAGGGTTATCTCTCGACGAAGCTTTTTTGGATGTGACCGGAGCCCAACGATTACTTGGCGATGGAGTGGCAATTGCTGAAGCGATTCGAAAACGGGTCTTGGATGAGGTGGGTTTGGTGTGCAGTGTGGGTGTAGCAACGAGCAAATTCGTTGCCAAGTTGGCATCAAAGACAGCAAAGCCAATCGCCGATCACGTGAGTGTGCGACCTGGACGTGGGGTCGTGCAAATAGAGAGTGGTAAGGAACAAGAATTTATTCATGGCCTCAAGGTTGAAGCACTGTGGGGTGTTGGTCCGGCAACACTTGCGAAATTGCAAAGCGTAAGCATCAAGACTGTTGCTGAATTGGCTGTCATTGATCTGCAGATCTTGAAACATCTGTTGGGAGATGCCCATGCAATGCACCTACATCAGCTCGCGAATGGCATTGACGAACGGGAAGTGGAGCCAAACTCTGACTCGAAGTCGATCGGCCATGAAGAAACTTTTAGTAACGACATATTTGATATCGAATCCGTGCGTCGACATCTTGTGCGAATGTCGGATCTGGTTGCCAGGAGATGCCGTGACGAAGGACTTGCACCGCGAACCTGCACGGTCAAAATTAAGTATTCAGATTTCGTGTCGATTACGCGATCGAATACAAGCCCAACGCCGATAACGAGCGCGCAAGCGATGATGCAGATGGTCGAAGGCTTATTGATTGATGTTGAAGTGGCTCGAGGTGTGCGACTGGTAGGCATCTCGACTCGCAACTTTGCAGAACCCGAGGCGCAATTGAGTTTGTTTGACGAAGGGACTCATAGTCAGGACGTCACATCGCTGGACGAGGTGTGGGCTCCTGCAACTGCTGCCATTGACGACATTCGAGAACGATTTGGAGACGACGCAATTGGCTTGGCGAGCACCCTTCATTCCAAGCGCCGACCGGGTTCATCAAAATGGGGTCCCGAGGAATAAGATGAGGTGACTATGCCACTGTCAGCAGAAGAACAACGGATATTGCAGCAGATCGAGCAGTCGCTCGAAACCGACGAACGCTTTGCGAATTCGGTGAAGCCATCTGGTATCTACGCGCATTCGGCACGTAAAGCGTGGTGGGCTGGACTTGGTGCAATTGCTTCGCTCGTATTTACCGTCATTGCATTGCAGGTGCACTTCCTCGTTGCGTTCGCTGGTTTTTTGGCGATGCTTGGCTGTGTGTTGATTATTGAAAAGCAATTGCGTGCGATGAGCAAGGTCGGCCTCAAAGATGTTGCTGCGTCCTTACGCAAGGCGCGGACAAATGCTGCTTCGAGCCGAATCAAATTTGGCAAAGACATCTAACTCTTCTGGTTACCTCGCCATTGATATTGGCGGAACAAAACTTGCTGTTGGTGTGGTGTCAACAAGTGGTGAGCTGTTGTCGCGGATGCAAACCCAAACGCCTGCAACGGATGTCTGGGGAGCGCTTAAAAAACTGATCGACGCGCAAATGCTGGAGTCTCCTGTGCGTCTTGAAGCGTGCGGTGTTGGATGTGGTGGGCCGATGACGTTGGGTGGAGAACATGTTTCGCCATTGAACATTGCAGAGTGGCGAGGCTTTGGTTTGCGTTCGGCAGTCGAACAGGCAACAGGCTTGACTACGTATATTGCTAACGATGCTCAGGCGTTGGTGCTTGGAGAAGTGTGGTGTGGCAGTGCCGTAGGTATGGCCGATGTAATTGGAATGGTGGTATCGACAGGAGTCGGTGGGGGAATAGTTTCTGATAACAAACTTGTGACTGGCCGACTTGGTAACGCTGGACACATTGGACACGTCATTGTTGAACCCGATGGCAGGTTGTGCGAGTGCGGAGCCCACGGATGTTTGGAGGCGCATGTGTCTGGCAAGTCGATAGAGGCAATCACTGGGCGACCAAGCCAAGAGGCCACCGATGATGTCAAGATCACGGCAGGAAAACTTGTTGGGCGAGCACTTGTGTCGGTAGGTGCGCTCATGGATTTACAACTCTGTGTAATCGGAGGTTCGGTCGCCCTCGGTTTTGGCGCTCCGTTCTTCTTGGCAGTCCAGCACGAGCTTGATCGCTCGGCACGCCTTGAATTTATTCGTGGAATGAAGGTGTTGCCCGTTGGTCTGGGTGACGCAGCACCATTGATTGGCGCTGCGAGTTTGGCAAGGTCTTCGTACTAGCGTAAAGACTTATGAACCCGACATATAGCGCAGCGGCGGAAGAGTATCGCGAAAAAGTGCAGGCCTTTTTGGCCGAGAAGTTGCCTCCAAATTGGAAGGGCATTGGCGCACTGACTGGCGATGCGCTTGAGCATTTCGTTACCGAATGGCGCGCGACTCTGTTTTCGTCTGGATACCTTGCTCCTGGCTGGCCAGTCGAGTTTGGCGGCGGCGGTTTGTCAGAACTTGAACAAGTCATCATCGCCGAAGAATTTGCTCGTGCAGGTGTGCCGACTGGTGGTCACAACGACGTGTTCAGTATTCAAATGCTCGGTAACACATTGTTGCTGTTTGGCACCGAAGAGCAAAAGCGCCACTACTTGCCACGCTTGCTCGCTGGCGAAGATACGTGGTGTCAGGGTTACAGCGAACCAAACGCTGGCAGCGATTTGTCGAACGTTGGTTTGCGTGCAGAGTTGGACGGCGATCAGTGGGTGTTGAACGGACAAAAGATTTGGACGTCAGCCGGACATCTTGCCGATCATATTTTTACGCTTGCACGCACAGATCCAGATGCTCCAAAACACAAAGGCATTTCGTTTTTGCTCGTAGACATGAGGCAGCCCGGAATTGAGGTTCGACCAATCAAGATGCTGTCGGGTGAAAGCGAATTTAACGAAGTGTTTTATACAGACGCAGTGGTGCCAAAAGAAAATGTTGTTGGCGGAGTAAACAACGGTTGGGCAGTTGCCATGGGTCTGCTTGGTTTTGAGCGCGGGGCTGCAGCATCAATTGCGCCGATTGCTTTTGAAGCCGAATTTGATCGCTTGTTGCAACTGGCGAAGGATCGCGGTGTAAGCAACGACCCACGTATTCGTCAAAAGTTGGCATGGTGTTATTCCAAGGTGCAAGTGATGCGTTATTTGGGTATGCGCACATTGACAAAGTTTTTGGCCGGACATCATCCTGGTCCTGACGGCGCAATCTTTAAGTTGTACTGGAGCGAATATCACAAAATCGTCACCGAGTTGGGCGTAGATCTTTTGGGAATGGATGCAATGGTTCCGACAGGTCGCAAACCTTCAAGTGCGTTCTCGACCGACGACGCTGGTGCACCAAACGATTCAATGAGTTGGGCGATGACATTTTTGAATGCTCGCGCAGGAACGATTTATGCGGGTTCGTCTCAGGTGCAGCGCAACATCATCGGCGAGATGGTGTTGGGTCTACCCAAGGAACCAAAGCCAGGCTGATCTGATGTTGGCTTTCCGCACGTATTTGAAGCTGATTGGTGCTGTTGTTGTGCGGCCCGGTCTGTGGATGACGGCGATTCAATCGGCCAAGCGACTCGTGCCACGACAGTGGTGGCGCAATGGTTCGCATCTGCCAGTGCCCTCGCGCGCATATATCAATTTTCGAATGACAACTCAATATGGGTATGGCGTCGACCAACCAGAGATTGCCGACATCATCGATTATTTGGAATGGTCAAAAGATTGGCACAGTACCGGAACGTCGATGCGTCGACGACTCTTCAAGGCATAACTGATGCGAAGCGCGCTGGTATTAAATGCAACATACGAGCCGCTCAGTGTTGTCTCGGCGCGACGCGCTGTGTGTTTGGTGCTCTCGGACAAAGCCGAAATTATTGAAGATGATGGAACAGAAGTGCATTCGGAAACGATGAGCATTCCTGGCCCGCTCGTAATTCGTCTGCGCTACATGGTCAAGGTTCCTTACCACCGCCGCACAGCACTTTCTCGTCGTGCAGTGTTTGCACGAGATGATCACCGCTGTCAGTACTGCGGCGGAGTTGCCGACTCGATTGACCATGTCATGCCGCGCTCGCGTGGCGGTATGCATATTTGGGAAAACGTGACAGCAGCATGTCGTCCGTGCAATCTGCGAAAGCGCGACAGAACACCTGAAGAGGCTGGAATGTTGCTTGAATCGCAGCCTCTTGCCCCACGTGAATTGGCGTGGATCACTGTGTCGGTAGGACGTGTGCCCGACGAGTGGAAGCAGTATCTTGCCGCTGCATCCTGAATCGACATGGCATGAAATCCATGTGCGCACAACTGCAAGCGAGCAACATGGGCGCGATCTTCCTGCTGAAAGAAGTGTGTGGAACGTAGACATCACCACTCCTGCAATCGTGTTGGGGTCACGACAGACTGAAGCCGAACTTGATTTAGATGCGTGTGTCAACGCAGGAACAGAGATAGTTCGGCGGCGCAGCGGCGGCGGAATGGTGTATCTGTTGCCCGGAAAGCAGATGTGGCTAGACGTAGTGATACCCAAAGATGATCTTCTTTGGATCGATGATGTTGGGCGAGCAGCATGGTGGTTGGGCGATGTGTGGCTGGCAGCAATCGAATCGCTCGCAACTGCAAGAAAAATACATGCCTACGTGCATCGCCAAGATTTGGTGCGGGGCAAATATGGCGACCGTGTCTGTTTTTCTGGTGCTGGACCTGGCGAAGTGATGACGCTCGACGATGCTGGCAACCCCGCAAAAATTGTGGGTATCAGCCAAAGACGAACTCGAGACTTGGCGCGTTTTCAGTGCACGGTGTATTTGCAGTGGGAAACAGTTTTGTCGCAGCAATTTGGTCAGTTGCTGAGTGACCCCGACGCCGCCCGGGTTGAAATGCAATCAAATCTTGAACACAGTGTGATGCCGTTGAGCAAGGTCTCCAGCGGTTCGACAGCCAGTGACGTGCTGGCCGCGTTCATGGCGCAAATAACTCTCGTTTAACTCGCGCACGAGCGCATCGTTTTTGCCCTGCGGTGGCTTCGCTTTGTCTTTGGGTGGCTTCGCTCTGCCCTTCACTGGCTTCGCCACTGGTCAATAGATGGTCCAATAAAAAAGTGGAGAAAAGTGGGGGATAATGCTTGCAAGTGGGGGAAAGTGGGGATAATGTAAAGCCACTTGGTTGGAGCGATGGCTCAAACCCAGTGGCAGCAAGGGAAAAGCAAGAAAAGCAGTAATGCAATAACGGCAGCGGAGGCCACAGTGTTTGTAGGGGTGCATGAGCGTCAGTTGGACCCAAAGGGTCGACTTGGATTGCCTGCTTCGTTTCGTCCCCGTTTAGAGCCCCGTTGCTACCTCTCGATCGGCCGAGATAAGTGCGTCGATATTTTGACCGCAGAGGCATTCGAGGCAGTTGCCAAAGATGCGGTCGAGAAAGTGCGCTCGGGCGAGATGGACCGCAATCAGCAGCGTGCGCTTGCGAGCAACACATTTGAAGTTGTTGTGGATGCCCAAGGGCGAATCAACATTGACGAGATCTTGCGCGAATACGCCGGTCTCACACTCAATTCGCGAGTCGTTGTCAGCGGTTCATTTGACCGCGCAGAAATTTGGGATCCAACGCGCCATCAGCGCATTAGCGACGAAGGCCTGCAGCAAATTGCCGGCACTGGTCAATAGAGAAGCAGTCGAAGGGAGACAAGTCACGAACCAACGCAACGTGTAGCAAGTTCGAGACCAAGGTTTCGCTCTTCAGCAGTCTTCCGGTGAGCAAGGTAGACAGCATCAACTCCGCCCGCTTCTATCTCGTACGCGCGGGGAGACATCCCGGCGGCACCGCGAGCCGGGGGACTGCTGAAGAGCGAAGCACAGGTGTCCTGAAGTTACGCAAACACATTGCAATCGTGAACACATATTTATGTCTCATTCGTTAAACAGTCCAGTAAATAGCCCAGTAAATAGCTCGATTTCGTTTGGTCACGATCCAGTCATGGCAGCAGAGATTGTCGAAGTGTTTGCGCCGGTGCCACACGGTCTCATTGTCGACGCAACGATGGGTGGTGCAGGTCATACGGTTCGGTTGTTGAGCGCATATCCGTGGATGCGGGTGCTCGGAATTGATCAAGATCCCGTTGCGATTGCGCACGGTCACAAACTGGTCAGCGAAAATACAGAAGTTGGCGATCGTCTGATGATCGAGCAGGGGCGCTTTGACGAGATGACTTCGATGCTCGAGCGCAACAGCATTACCGAAATATCTGGTGCGCTTTTTGATCTAGGAGTTTCGTCGCCTCAACTCGACATGGCGGATCGTGGGTTTTCGTATCGCAATGCTGGACCACTTGATATGCGCATGGATACCACGCAGCAACTTCAGGCTTCGGACGTGGTCAACTCGTATGACGTAGAACAACTGACACATGTACTGCGCAACAACGCCGACGAGCGATTTGCGTATCGCATCAGCAAGGCAATCATTGCTGCGCGACCAATAACCGACACGGTGCAATTGGCCGAGGTCATTGCGGGGGCCATTCCTGCTCCAGCACGGCGCACCGGGGGCCACCCTGCAAAGCGCAGCTTCCAAGCAATTCGGATCGAAGTCAATAAGGAACTCGACATCTTGCCTCACGCTTTGAACGAAGCAATTCGTGCAACCAGTCCTGGTGGGCGCATCGCAGTGTTGTCGTATCACTCTGGAGAAGATCGCATAGTCAAACAAGCATTTAAAGATGCAGAGGCAGACCCAAAGGTGCAAATAGTTGCATCGCCGTATCACCACCATGCATCGCCATTGCACAAACTGGTTCGCAAAGTGCGAGTGAGTGAGCGTCCAAGCACGCAAGAGATCGAACAAAACCCACGAGCTGCTTCGGCACGATTGCGGGTCATTGAGAAAGTGAGTAGTTGAGATGGCGCTAGCGATTGCAGTTGAACGTGGGCCACAGCCTGGTCGACGTCGAGTTCAGTCGACACCCCCTGAGCGCCATCTCACTCTCGTTCCTCAAGCAACCCGCCGAACCATCCGGTTCTTTGCGGCTGGTGCAGTTGGTTTATTTCTTCTGATGAGTATCGCAATTGGTTTTCAGGCTGTGATTGCCGAACAGCAACTGAAGTTGGACCACGTGTCGAGAGAATTGCGCTTGGCAAAGTTGTATCAGGATCAACTTCGTGGCCAACGAGCAGGATTGCTCGCACCAGAATATTTGCGCACGCAGGCAGGCTTGCAAGGTATGTCGCAAGGTCTCGGCTCGCGATTTGTTGAGGTTCCACAAGATGTTGTTGCACAGGTTGTGATTGCAACAGGACTTATGGATCCGAAGATTGCCGAACCAGATGCGATGTCGAGTTTTGATCCGCTTGCACCACTTGGGAAGTTGCAACAAGTGCAGGTAAAACCGTGAGTGTTGTAGCAGGCGGGCGAGGTGGGCGAGTGTCTACGACACGCATACAACCACGACATCGGTCGGGACAACAAGCTCGTCGTCGTCCAAACGCTGCCGATGTGGTGCGAGAACGTGCTCGCACTTCAGTCGGGGATTTTTACAAAAACTTGCAGGGTGGCAAGATTCAATTTCGACTTGTTGCGATGTACGTGTTGGTTTCGTTGTTGTTGATGACGATGCTTGTTCGAGTCTCATATTTGCAAACAATCGGCGCAGGTGGTTATCGCGATGCAAGCGTGAGTCAACGGACCAGAATTTCCACGGCCTTTGCAGAGCGAGGCTCAATTCTTGATCGCAATGGGCTTGAGCTTGCTTTGCCAGTGCCAACGCGCACCGTATTCGCTGATCCAAGAATAATCGTTGATCCGGTTGCAACTGCCCATGCGATCGCTGGTGTTCTTGGCATGTCGCCAGAAGACGAGTTGGTGCTTGCAAGCAAGCTGCAAAATAAGGCTTCGAGTTTTCTCTATATTGCTCGCGAGGCCACAACCGAGGTTTCAGATGCACTGACCGCACTCAATCTTGCCGGTATCTTTTCGAGACCAGAGCAAAGTCGAACGCTCACGTCCGATGGCCTGCGTGCGCTTGTGGGCAGAACTGACATCGATGGCCTGGGCATCTCTGGTCTTGAGGAGCAGTTCAACGAGCTGCTTGCTGGCACTGATGGTCGAATTGTGCGCGAAGTAAACAGCAAGGGTCAATCGATACCAACTGGCGACGACTCCAGCCAGATGGCAGTGCCGGGTCAAGACTTGGTCACGACAATTGATCGCAACATTCAGTTTCAGGTGGATGCAATTGTTACCCAACAGATCACTCGGCTAAACGCTCGCGGTGCAGCAGCGATCGTGATGGATTCAACAACTGGTGAAATCTATGCGATGTCGACAATTCGCAAAAACACTGATGGTACATACACTGCAGACTCTGGCAACTTTGCTGCAGTGGATGCATACGAACCAGGATCGGTAGCAAAAGTTTTCAGCGTCTCGGCCGCGCTCAACGAAGGAACGGTAGAAACGAACTCGGTATTTCAGGTTCCAGGCAAGCAGGTATTCAACGAAGGAACCAAATGGGTGCACTCAATAACCGATGCATATCCGCATGGACTCGAAGCGATGACGGTGCGCAAGATTTTGGTTGACTCATCAAACCTCGGAACAGTGCAAATTGCGCAGACAATACCGGCAGAGACACTGCATGATTATCTCAAGGAATATGGATTTGGAACCAAAACCGATGTTGATTACCCGGGTGAGAGCAAGGGTCTGCTGAAGTCGTTTAATGAGTTGCGCGGTACTGAAAAGATCACGACCGCATACGGCTATGGATACTCGGCAAGTGCGTTGCAATTGATCGCGGGTGTCAATGTGGTTGCCAATAACGGTGTCTATGTTGCGCCACGACTTGTTA
>ENA-UOYL01000401-UOYL01000401.1-marine-metagenome-genome-assembly--contig:-NODE-401-length-15662-cov-3.486365_pt1 | contig 15662 bp, 13 predicted proteins | sample MGYA00238173_ERZ767189 | MGnify/ENA primary metagenome ERZ767189 (study PRJEB28943, sample SAMN06267163) | marine metagenome | isolation source: Columbia River Estuary | place: USA:Columbia River Estuary... | reverse complement strand
GGCAAAATGAAAATATTAGCTCAATTTGGGATTTTCATTAGGATTATAATTTTAAATATTGGTGGTAAGAAAGCGAACACTCAATACTAGGTTTATGAAAAGTTAATTTATACGAAGTATAAAATTAAAAAAGCCTGATTTTCATCAAGCTTTTTGTTTGAGGTCTCGAGCGGATTATTTTATGAACCGGAGTAATGTATTATTCACCAATCAAAAAGCTTTCGTCTATTTCGAATCCATTCATGCTTTTTATTTTCTTTTCAAGCAATCTTTGCTTGGCAGAAATTAAAAAAGCCTGATTTTCATCAAGCTTTTTGTTTGAGGTCTCGAGCGGATTCGAACCGCTGTAGTCGGTTTTGCAGACCGGTGCCTAGCCGCTCGGCCACGAGACCAATTTGTAGGTCGGCAAATATACAGAAATTATCTAAAATCTTACTTTGAATTAATCAAATTTCAATAGTTTCTTTGAATATGCTTTACCTTTAATTCTCGCTGAAAGATAATAAACTCCGCTTGAAATGATTTCTCCATTACTATTTTTTCCATCCCAAATAAGCTCTTTTGTGCCAATAAGTGGTGTTAGTTTACAGATAAAATCTCCAGCACTAGAATAGATAGAAAGAAGGTCACCACTTTCAAATGGTTCTTTGAATTCTATTTGCACGCTTTCCCGAAATGGATTTGGAAATGTCATTATTCCATTTGGATCTTCAGGGAGATATTCCGCTAAACTTGCGCTCATTAACTCTTCTAAATCGTAGTTCTCATCGCCATTCATGTAAGGCATAAAATGAAAATACACTAAAAACATTTCATCTGTTGTATTAAATCCACTGCTCACATTAAGAGGAGGAGAATTTGGGTTATGTGGATTATTTACAGTATTATCATATTTTGCTTCACCTTTAATTCTATAACCTGTAGCAACTTTTTGTAAATTCCTAAAAAAGTAAAAATCTTGCCAATGGAAATCCCAGTGTGGAATATTTACAAATTTGATGGTATCTTGATTTGCTTTGTAAGCATAGGCTTTGATGTTTGCGCCAAGTAAATGCATGTGCGGAAAAACGGATAGAACTGAAAAATTTGTTGGTACACCACCATTTGCTGGATATTGTGCTGTTAAATTCGTGACTTGATTTGCAGGAAGGGTAAAATTATTATTGCTAATCAAAGGACCCGCAGAAATCTGCCTGATGTTTGTCGTGCCTGGTGGATAAAAATGTAGAATAACTTTTGTGCTATCAAATTCGCCGTAACTACCGACGGGATAATGCATCGCAAAGTAAATATTGGATCCTGGACCAATATCCATACCTAGAGCAAGCGGACTAACAGATGGTAAAATCATTGGTGATGCCCCTGGAGTATATCCGATTACTAATTTTGTTGAGGCGTTACTAGGACTTGCACAAAGTCCATCAAGCGTATCTGTACTTTCTATACCACTTGGATCGATAAAAATTAAAGCATGATGTACGATTTCTCGGTTTCCCGGAACAACTTCAACGGCTTTTATAATGCGATTTTGCGTTAAATAAGTTGGCACTGAGAAACAAACATAATCGTCGTTTGCAGTAGCCTTACTCATATATGTCGGTATCTGAACTGTTAGGTCACCATTTCCTAAAATAGTATTATTGGTGTAAACGGGTGGTGGTGGAATTGCAGCACTATTTCCTTGTGGCAAACCATTGTTAAGCCAATTTATCACTGTAGTTTTTTCAGTACTACTTAAGGAACGAGTATGTAAATATTCTTGGTAAGAATTGTCTGGCGGCCATGGCGGCATTTCGTCATTTGTTATATACTGACTTATTATTGTTGACATTGGAGAAACTTCATCGTAAGTCATTAAGGAAACTGGAGCAAGCCCTCCAGGATGGTGGCACTTTGAACATTTATCATAAAATAACTGTGCGACTTCGCCGCTCCATGTTTGACTGTTTGCAGTAAATTGAACAAAAAGAATAGAAAATAAGATAAAAAGTGCTTTCATTTTAGGGAAATTTAGAATTCAAAGATAGATTATTTTTGCAAATTAATTTAGTTAACAATAATGGTTTTAGTCTCAGTTTGTCCATTTTGATTTGTAATTCTCAAGATGTAACTTCCTTTTGCAAAAAGACTCAAATCAAGAGAGGTTTCAAGAGAACTTGAATTAGAAACAAGTAATGTTCTACCAAATAAATCGATAATTCTAAGATGATATAAACCTTCGTCAGTAACTTTTATAATTAATTCACCACTCGTTGGCACAGGATAAACTTGAATATTCTCCATAGAAATTTCTGAGATACTCGATGTTGAACAAACCTCATTTACAGGACTTCCGTCACAATAGTTGATAGGATACAAATAAACAGTTTGCATACGCGCATTTTCTAGTTGAAGCATATTATCGGTGCAACCCAATTGCTTGATTAAAAAATCTCGGAAGAAGTTAATTGTTGTATCCATATATGCCGTGCTTCCAGCATAAGGAACATGTGGTGCATTAGGAAATGTATAGAATTGGTTTTCTAATCCAAGTGCGCAAGCTCTCTCATGGATCATTCTACTACCATCGAGATACATTAATGGTGAGCCAGGATTTACAATTCCACGATTGTATTTTACAGTTCCATCATTTGTGCCGTGAACAGAAGCAACAGGAACATCATCTGCTTCCATCCAACTGTAACGAGCCAATGCACCACAACCATTTAAAACTCCTTGAATTTTAGAGGAATAACCAGGGTTTCCACTATTTCCTTCTAATCCTCCTAAACTTGTGATTGCTGAAGTGCTTAAATAATCTGAAATCTTACAAATATCATCTAGGTAAGCAACATGAAGCGCCGTAATAGCACCTGCTGAACTTCCACCAATAAAAATTCGGTTTGTATCTATTTTGTAGGAATTTGTAGTTTGCTTGTCTTTATAAAAGAATCGAATTGCAGCTTTGAGATCTTGCGTGGCACGAACTACAGCCTTTACAGCATTTGCAGAATCAAAAGGAAAAAATCCTAAACGGTAATCAATAGACGCCGTCACATATCCTTTTTTAGCAAACTTTTGACTCATCGTAACTACATCGCCATCTGTTTTTGAGCCTCCTACAAAACTACCGCCATGGACAAAAATAATCAATGGTCGCATAGTTTCGGTGTCTCCTGTAGGTTGGTAAACATCTAATTTAAGCGTTGTATTTCCTCCAGTAAAAGATGTGTTCTGACCGAAGGTTATATTACTAGTTAAAGTGAAATTTTGAAAAATATCACTTGCATATCTTCCAGAAGCGCAAGGAGTTTGAGCATAAATAGTAACTGAAATAAGGCAAATTAAAAAGAGTGTAGTTTTTTTCATGTTTGATTGTTTTTTAAAGATTAAGGAAAATATATTCCGTCATATGAATTAGCATTTAATAAAGGTATTCTTGAATTGTATTTTTGATTGATTGATTTTAAAAATTCGTTTGCTAGCAAGGCATTTCCTTTTGCATTAAAATGAATTCCGTCTAAAGAATAGGCACCTCCCGAAACAAATTTTGCCGACATACTTACACCATTGTAAATAAATCCATCATTTAAATTAGCAAAAAAATTATCAGAATTTACAATTGCTAGTCCATATTGCGTTGCCAAAGAAGAAATTACACCATTGTATCCAGCAATACGATTTCTCAAGGTTTGAAGTTCATTTAGATCTAAAACAAATTCATCCCGAATTGGAAATAGTGTACCCATTTTATGGCATTTTACGGAATCTAAAGGCAGACTTAACAAGAACAATTCATTTTCAAGGATTTGTCGCACAGCAAAAATATTTGCAGAACTATCCACAATCATAAAGGGATTAATTCCAATCTGAAATGAATAGCCCATTTGATTATAGAAATTATTTAGTGATATACTATTTTCTTCGTCTAAACTTAAGCCATTCCATGGAATTGTAGTGAAATAAGGCATTTTAGTAATATCTGGAATTTTTGCTAAAACTCCTTTTGCTCCATTATTTAGTAATGATTCAACCACTTGAGTATAATCATTTTCGAAGGCACTTACTGTTGGCATATTATCGTCTGTGCCTCCTGATTTTGCAAAATCTAAGACATCTTCAATTCCAAGAAAAAGGGAGAAAAATGTCGGCTCACTTGCAAGAGCATCGGATAAAACAGTTGTTGTTACGCTAGAAGCCATTCTTCCAAAAAATGGATTTATACTTCCATAATTCGGCGTAGAAACGTAATTTAATTTTAATCCAGGAATGCCAAAATTTTGAAATTTCTGCATGGAATTGTAGGTATTTACACTTAGAATACTCGCATCTCCAGCACTGCTAATTCTCAAGGGAGAAAGAGCTTCAACTCCTTTACAATCTGTCTTAAATCCTAAAATAAATCGGGCAGAACCACTTAAGCCAATTCCCACAGAATTTGGAGAAACTAGTGCTTGATAGAAAGTTTGTTCCCCACCAACTAATGCAAGTTGTTTGGAAATTAAATTGGCCAATGAATTTTCTTGTCCCTCGTTATAAAGCGCATCATCCATATAACCGGCAGTATGACCGCCACCAATCATAATAAAACGCGCAGGATTAATTTCACCTTTTGAGACTTCTTCTTTCGTAAATTTTGGCTTACATGCACAAAAAAGAAGCGCAACTATTGGCAGTAAAAAATAGGTAAGATTTCTGTTCATTTTACCAATTATAAATTAATGAAAATCCTGGAGCAAGAGCTTTTGTAGTAAATGTACCATTTAAATTTGTTTCAATATTTCTTCCTGCACGTTTTATGTGCGTATAATAAAGAGAGGCATCCATTGAAAATCGCTTATTAAATTGACATGAAACGCCTAAAGTTCCATAAATTCTATTTGCATCTGGAGTTTCAGGAGTCTGATAGCCATCTTGAACAGGTGTAAAGCCAAAACCTCCTCCACATCTTAAACTTAAAACCTCCGATACTTTATATTCTGCACCAGCTCTAAATGCAACTATATTTTTATAATTACGAGGAGATTTTGTATCTACTAATGAAGTAGTATTTTCTTCATAATCAAATGCGAGCGTGTCATAAGACTTCCATCCTACATGATTTATATCCAAAACAAATGTGCATTTCGGAGATGTTTTATAGGCAAAACCTATTGTTGCAACATCGGGAAGTGGAAGTGTTCCTGAGAAATAACCATCTGGAAAATTTGAAGCTAAAGAACTTGGAACAGAAAAATCTGCTTCTCCTTGCTTTACATTCATTTTAATTTTTGAGCGATAGCTAAGACCTAAAGAAAAAATTTCATTTATTTGAAAATTAACACCAAGATTAAAACCAAATCCTGCTGCTTTCCCATTTAATTCAACGTGTGAATAATTTCCAAGACTATCTTGAATAGGAATATCCTTTTGAAGATTAACACTTCCTTTTGAGTAAATAAATCCCCCTCCAATTCCAATTTTTTTGGACAAGCGGTATGAAATTGTAGGTTGAATATAAATAGCTTGTAGTTTTAGTCGTGTAATCGCAAAGCGCCCAATCCAGTTATCTTCCCATTGAACAGTACTTCCGAAAGGCGTATAAATACCAAAGCCAAATTTAAATTTTGCATTTTTTTTATGCTGAAACAAGCCATATGCACAAAAAGGAGTTCCTACTGGATTTTCAGTGCGATAAGCACCTCCTGTGGCAGAATCGACATATAAAACATTCGCAAAAATTGGCGTAACGCTAACATTTACAGAATTTTCATTTGAAAATGCAATAGAACCGGCATTGTAAAAAATACTTGAAGCATCCTGAAATAAAGCAGTTCCAGCAAAACCCATTCCTTGTTGTTTTTGCCCTTGAAAATTTACTTGAAATCCTTGTGCGGAAAGATTCAGAAAACTTGCACAAAATAAATATGTAAATAAGAATCGATACATTTGAATAAAAATACTACTTATGTATCAAATAGCACAATTTATGACAAATTTATTCGGATTGAAATCTCTTGTTTTTTTCCTTTTTTTCTTATGTTTTACAAATTTATCAGCTCAAAATGAGCAAGCTTTTAAAATTTACACAGCCAAAGGAAAAAGTATTTCCTATAAAAAAATGCAAGAATCTTCCTCAAAAAAAGAGCTCGTACTATTCGGAGAATTTCATGATAATCCAATTACTCATTGGCTACAATATGAATTAATGTTGTCACTTTATGATGTACATCAAACAAATCTAGTTTTAGGATTTGAAATGTTTGAACAAGATCAGCAAGGTGTTGTAGATCGCTATTTATCGGGAGAATTAAACGAAAAACAGTTTAAGGATTCCTGTCGTTTATGGGAAAATTATACAACAGATTATAAACCTTTATTAGATTTTGCGAAGGATAAAAAATTGACGTGTATCGCTTCAAATGTTGAGCGGAAATATGCATCTCTTTTATTTAAAAAGGGACGAGCTGCACTTGATACACTTTCACCCTTGATTCGTTCTCAAATGGCAGATAACTATTTCAATCTCGACACTACACTTTCTCAATACATTGCTGTTCGAGAAATGTTTCCAAGTAAAGGAAAAGGAATGGTTGAAGCGCAAGCATTTAAGGATGCAACTATGGCGAAATTTATCATGAAAGAAATGAAAAATAATAAAGTTGTTTTACATTTTAATGGTGCTTTTCATTCTGATTACTACCAGGGAATACTTTGGTATATTCAACAAGAAAAACCAGAGGTAAAGGCTTTAACAATCTCCACTGTAAGTCAAAAAAATATCAATAAGTTGGATGCAGAAAATTTGGGAAAAGCAGATTTTATAATTTGTGTCCCTGAGTCAATGACAAAAACCCATTAAGTATTTTCACTCGTTTTTTCAACACGGGAAAAAAGTGTCAAAGAATTTGTTTTACTTTCAATCAAATCCCCTTTTTTTGGTTTGTTTTTAGCAGATAGTATTTTTCCATTTAATAAAGTCAAGCTATAACCTCTTTGTAAAACATTGCTAGGATTGAGAATATTAACAGTTTTCTCCAATTGTTCTAAATCTGATTCTTTCCGTTCAAAAAAGTGCAAAAGGGAGCCTTTTATTGGCTTACTAATTAGCGACAAGGTATTTCTTTCAGCTGTGATAATTTCTTTTGTAACAATACGGTAATCATTTTTCAGAGATAGCACAGCATCATTTTCATTTTTTAAAAAATAACGAGTAGTATTTTTAAGTTCTATGATTTGTTGGTTTAATTCATTTTTAAGTGAATCAGTAAAACGAAGAGATGCGTGCTTAAAAACACGAACCTGGCCATTAAAATCCTGCTTTGTTTTATCAATTAATTGTAAGGAATGAGCAATCATTTCCCGATTTAAGCGTTTTGTTTCTTGTTCAAATTCACGAAAGGTTTGCAGCAGGAATTCTGCTAATTTGGTAGGTGTAATCTCATTTCTAAATGAAACCATTTCAGCGACATTGAGATTTGTAGAGTGACCAATTCCAGTAAGCACAGGTAAAGGAAATTCAGCAATAGCTTTACAAAGATCGTAGTTGTTGTAACAGGTCATTCCGACTTCTGCGCCACCCCCACGGACAATGATTACGATATCAAAATAGTCTTTTACTCTTTTAATTTTTTTAAGTGCAGAAATGATACTTTGTACTGCAACATCTCCTTGTAAATAGGCATTAAAAAGATGTGTAAATATAAAATAGGATTTTTCATTTTCTTGTAATACTTGCAAAAAATCAGAGAGCCCTTTACTAGAATCTGCCGAAATAATGGCAACTCGTTTAGGGAGTAAGGGGAAATGTAATTTTTGATTGAGATTTAACAAGCCTTCTTTTGCAAGCTTTCGCAATGTTTCTTCTCGTTGCTTTTGCAATTCCCCTAGAGAAAAAGAAGGGTCAATATCTAAAATTTGCAATCCTAAACCAAAAGTTTCACTGTAGTTTATCTTCACCAAAAGAAGTAGTGTCGTTCCTTCTCTCAGCGGTTCCTTTACGACTTCTATAAATTTAGTGTTTATGCGCTCGAGTTGTTGTTTCCAGATTGTACCCGTAATTTGCGCCACAATTTTATTTTCATCTTTTTGCACCAATTCAGGAAAAGCATGACCGCTAGGATATTTATTCAATTTATGCATTTCTGCTTTCACCCAATAATTTTGGGTATAGCGATCTTCTAAGGTTTTTTTTATTGATCGAACAACTTGCTGTAAGGTAAAAACTTGTTTTTCGCTCATGTTTAAAGTAAACTATTGCTTCTAATTTAATGGAATTCCCCGAGAACTTACAGGGCCAGACACAGCACTTTTCTTTAGGTTAAAATAGAAAGTCGTTCCAACTCCAAATTCACTTTTTAAATAGATGGTATGTCCGTGAGATTCAATAATATGTTTCACAATTGCTAAACCTAATCCTGACCCTCCTTCGTGCCGATTTCTACTTTTTTCTACTCTATAAAACCGCTCAAATAAACGATTGTGGTGTTCTTGATCAATTCCTGGTCCATCGTCACTCACTTCAATTTCAATAAACTCTTCAATTTGAGTGAGCGTAATTGTGCAAGTGCCTTTTTCAATTCCATAAGCAAGTGCATTTGCGAATAAGTTGGAAAATACTTGTCCAATTTTTGTGCGATCAGCCATTACAAATATAGCTGAGTATTCTTTAGTAAACTTTAACTTATAGTCTTTCGATTTCGCTAAAATTTCAAGCGATTCAAAAGTTTCTTTTATCACTTCAATTATATCAAATGACCGAATTTCATTCTTAAGTTCATCTACTTCTAATTTAGTAATTTGATCTAAATCATCCAAAATATTTGCCATACGGTCAGTTGCCTTTTCTGCACGCTCCAAAAATGAGCGATTGATTTTTTTATCTTCTAATCCGCCCTCAAGTAAAGTTACGATGTAACCTTGAATTGAAAAAACAGGCGTTTTAAGTTCGTGGGCAAGATTCCCCAAAAATTCTCTTCTAAATTGTTCCTGTTCTTTCAAGCGTGTAATTTCAAAATTCCTGTCGTTTTTCCATTTTGCAACCTCTATTTCTGCTTTATCCATCAATGTATCAATGGAATTATTTAAAGGCGCATTTGTATTTTGACTTAGTTGAATTGAATTGTAAATCTGTGAAAGTCGTGTGCTAATAAATTGTTTTAGCAAGAAATAAAAAATCAGGTAAGCAAATCCTCCAGAAATAAGAGGAATTAGAATAATTGTTAAATTATTTAATGAAAAAATAAATAAATGAACGATTAATGTAAATAGAAAACTCGCTGCAAGAAACACTAGGCTTCCAAATAAGATAAGTAAACTCGGGCGTTTATTGATCACAAATATTTTTTTAATTTCCTTTTTTTCTTCTTTCTTCTAACCATTTCGGCACAGCTTTTACAGTAGTTGCATTGGAGTCACCCAGCAATTTCTCAATTAAATCTGGACGTTTTGCTTTCTCAAGCCTTTGTTTGATCCAATCTTTATTTTCACGCTTATACCAAAAGAAAAAGCGATTTTGATTTAACTTTTCTTCTTTTGTCTTAACTGTATTTATGGGTTTTAAAGTATATGGATGAACACCAGTGTAATAAATAACTTCAGCAACGGTCATTGGTGTTGGCGTAAAATCCTGCACTTGTTCCAATTGAAAACCCATATCTTTAGTTTCTGCGGCTAAATTTGCCATATCTTCTTCTTCGCAGCCAGGATGAGAAGAAATAAAATATGGAATAAGTTGCTGTTTGAGCCCGTGTTTTTCCGAAATCTTATCGTATTTCTCTTTGAATTTATGAAAATACTTAAACGATGGTTTGCGCATTACCCTTAATGTAGCATCAGATGTATGTTCTGGCGCGACCTTTAAACGTCCGCTAACATGCCTTGTTATTACTTGTTCAATGTACTCATCGTGATTGCCGTCTTCATTGTTTTTGTTAAAATCATCTACCAATAAATCGTAGCGAATCCCAGAACCCACAAATGCCTTTTTCACTTTTGGATGTGCATCAACTTTGCGATACAAGTCGGTCATTGGTTTATGAGAGGTATCCAAATTATTACAAATAACAGGATGAATACAACTTGGGGAAGTACAACGGGCACAAATCGCCTCGTCTTTGCCTTTCATTTTATACATGTTTGCAGAAGGCCCTCCTAAATCAGAAATATATCCACGAAATTCAGGGTGAGCAACCACTTCTTCGACTTCCGCCAAAATAGATTTTTCACTTCTCGATGCAATAAACTTTCCTTGATGCGCAGAAATGGTACAAAAGCTGCAACCACCAAAACAGCCTCTGTGCATGTTGATTGAAAACTTAATCATGTCGTAGGCTGGAATAGGCCCACGCTTTTTATATTTTGGATGAGGTAAGCGCGTGTAGGGTAAATCAAAAGAGCGATCTATTTCATTTTCATCCATTGTTTTGTAGGGAGGATTAACGACTAAAATTTCATCACCGACCTCCTGAATAATTCGATTTGCTTCCCATTTATTAGATTCTACTTCTACAATTTTAAAATTGGCAGCGTATTTAATTTTATCTTCAAGACATACTTCGTGACTTGCTAATTCAACCGTTTCCCAATTTTTATTTTTCGGCAAGGGAAGCGATTTTTCTTGTAAGAATGCTACTTGCTTTAAGGTTTTTGCTTGATCAAAAGGAACTCCTTTTTTTAGAAGTCGCAGTAACTCCCGCAAAGGTTGGTCGCCCATTCCATACACCAATAAATCAGCTTTTGAATCTACTAAAATACTTGGCATTAATGCATCTTTCCAGTAATCATAATGCGTTACGCGTCTCAAAGACGATTCAATGCCACCAAGAACAACTGGGACATCTGGAAAAAGGTCTTTTAAGATGTTTGAATAAACAATCGAAGCATAATCTGGTCGAAAACCCGCTTCACCTCCCGGCGTGTAGGCATCTGTAGAGCGCAAGCGCTTGTTTGCCGTGTAGTGATTTACCATTGAATCCATGCAACCTGCTGTAACACCAAAGAAAAGTTTTGGTTTTCCAAGTTTCTTAAAATCCCTTAAATCGTCTTTCCAATTTGGCTGGGCAACAATACCAATTCGCAGACCTTCATCTTCAATGATTCGACTCACCACCGCTGTTCCAAAAGCTGGGTGATCAACGTATGCATCACCAGAAATAAGGATGACATCAAATTCTTCCCAAGCTCTTTTTTGAGCTTCTTTTAAAGACATTGGAATCCAATCCGAAATAGGCCGTTCAATTAACATGGTGCAAAAGTAAGCAAAGGGAATTGGAATAATTACAGATGCTTTTGTTTTCTTACTTAAGTGCTTCAATTAAGCCAACAACATACATTCTAAGCACGTCATTAGCGTCAATTGTCTCAGAAACAGTTACAACATCTGTATTTTGTTTAAGCCCTTTAATGCCGTACGAATCTTCAAATGTAATTGACCGTAAATTTTCAAAATCTTTGAGTACAGCTTCTTTCGTTTCTAGAAGATTTTTTTCCATGTCGTAAACCTTTATGTTTAGCGTTAATTTAGGTTTTACTTTTGAATATTTTCTTGGCAAAAGCATAATTTGAGCTCCGCCATTTGCTGAAATGTAACAACTAATGTCGATGTAATGGTTTTTGTCAGGGGCTAGTTTTAGGGCTTTCTTAAAAACATTTGCAGGTAGGTACATCAAATGCTCAGGTAGCGCACCCATTATTAATTTTTCTTCCGGCATAAGACTTGTAATTTCAGCATTTAAATACTTGCCGATTAGTTGTTCACTAACTATTGCAACTGTATCCGATAATTCTTTTGGTAAATCTTCCATCGTAGCAACGTTTAAGATCTTGTAGTCTTTATTTTGGACCTTCATTTGAGTAACAAGCTCGTTATCAATTCTAAAAGCAAAATTGTAAATTACACCAGATTGCGAGTAGGCAAAAATTAAATTGAGCGTCAAGCAAGCAAAGAGTAGAGCTTTTTTCATGGTCTTTAATTTCGATTTATAAATTTATTGAAAAAATCTTAATCCAAGATATTTATACTCATTGTTTTTTGTTTTTTCCCTTCGCCAATTTGTATAACATACTGTCCACTATAGACTGTACTTACATCAAAATAAGCAATTGTGCTTCCCTGATAAATGATCTTTGTATCAAGTACTTTCCCTGTCAAATCAACTAATTTAATCGTAACATTTTCTTTGACTAAGTTACTTAATTGAACCATTAGCACATCATTGCTTGGATTTGGAAAAACCTTAACCTCGACCACTGTGTTTTCAGAAAGTTCGCTAGTTGAAGTATAAGTGGTAACCGTTTCAGTAATGGAGGTAACTTTGGATCCTGTTTTTGTTCCATAAAACGTTGGGCCAACCGCATAAGGATAAGCAGAGTTCCAATTTGCATCTACCGTTGCGAAGTAGCAATAAATACCGTTTGGATATTCTGGGGTAATACAAAAACGCCCGTTGTGAACGTCTAAATAATCTTGTCCTGCATTTGAAACGTACTCATAATCTTCCCTAAAATATCCCAAAGGATAAGTGGTAGAAACTGCAGGTCCTGCTGTGACAGTTGCTCCTGTAGAATATGTTGTTCGCGTGCTAATGTTCCGCAATTGATAACTGGATTTAATTCTTGTAATGCCTCCCGTTCCGTCAGTATTTGCATATCCGTAGGCACCATAAATAGGAAAGCCATCATACGAATAACCAATAAGAGGAGAATGTACACTTGAGTTAATTGCATATAAACCGTCTGCAGCATAAATATCACAAATTGTTGAAATTACCGTGAGGTCTAAATTAAAAGCACTCGGATTTTGGTGGTGATGGTAATTTCCCATAGCTGGATGACCTTTTGAGCAATCAAATCCAAGTTTTTCTGCGGGAATAGCATCTCTGTTCCAAACGCCATCACCCATTCCTCCAAGTGGACCACCAGCAAGTGCATTTGTTGAATTCTTCCAAGAAATACCATCTCGGTAATCAAATAAAGCCACACCATTAATGAAAATGCCGATATTACTAGCTGTTGTATTTATCGGATTACCTGTGTTTTGAACTGGATTTAAGGAAATCTTAAAAATGGCATTTTGACTCGTTGCAAGCGAAGGATTTCCATCTAAAAATGGTCCTGTAATGTAAGACGGAATTCCTTTTGTTGAAACATATACCCAATTCGTTGAATATTGAACTGTTTGAACATTTGCAGAAACAGCATCAACAATAGGCGTTGGATTACCACTTACATAATGCCTGCCGGTGAGACCTGTTGTATTAATCAACCAGTTTGTTATGGCGGGATTCGTTTGCCCAAAGACTGATATAGTGAGCATTAGTAATGAAGGTAGAATGATTTTTTTCATTTGTAAAAAGTATGTCTGTTAGTTAGTAGCTCTTTTTTGGTTCATCTTGCGCACAAAATTATTTAATTGTTGCATACTTAAATCGTTCATCAAAAAGAAATGTCTTGTCTGTTAATGTTTTTAAAAAAGATAGTAGGTCTTTTTGTTCGTTTTCAGAAAGTTTAACTGGATTTTTTCTTAATTCTTTGCTTAGTAATGGGTTTGAATAATCTAAAAGCGTATAATGTTTAATCACATCTTTCAGCTTTGAAATTCGTCCATCGTGCATGTATGGAAAACTATATTCAATGTTGCGAAGCGTTGGCACCATAAAAAGTAATGAATCACGTTTGTTACCAGTTATTGTCATTCTTCCAAAATCAAGTAGTTCAGGGTCAATCGGGAGACCATTGGATTTATAATCATCGCTTGCAAAAAATGGTGGTTTATGGCACGAACTACAGAAATTATTAAAGAGTATAAGTCCTTTTTTCTCTTGGTCTGTAAATTCTAACCCATCTTCTCCGCGTTGTACCTTATCGTATTTAGAATTCTCCGAAATCAGTGCTACAGTAAATTGTGCAAGGGCTTTTACCAAGTGAAAAGGTCGAATATCGTCCGTGCCAAAAGTACGTTTAAATGCTGCCGAATAAATTGGAGAGCGATCTAAGCGGTACATTAAGGAATCAAGTGCCATATCCATCTCATCGACATGCGTGATGGGATTAATCGCTTGCGCATTTAAATTCAAGACACCACCATCCCAATGAAATAATTTTCGCCACGCTAAATTAGCAAGACCTGGAGCATTTCTTTTTCCAATGCGTCCCTCAATACCATGACTTGTTTTGTGATCAACATGTGCAAAAGCAGTAAATTGCAAGTGACAAGAAGCACAAGAAATTGATGAGTCACGCGAAAGAATCGGATCATAAAACAAGGCCCTTCCCAATTCAAATTTTTCGTAGTCTAGTGGATTACCTTTGAAATTATAAGTTGGCTTCGGCCATTCTTTAGGTTGATAAAATGGATGAGGAATCCCTTTTTTAAGTGTAAAAGCAAGAATTGAAAAACCCAAAAAACAAATAAACAAGAAGCTTGAACTATTCATAACTCACTTAAAACAGGCAGAAAGACCTTGCGAAATTAAGAAAGCATCTTTACACGGCAACATAATATGATGGTTTTTAGTAAGGTTTATGCTTTCGGAAAACAATTTTTCCAAGTCAAAATAAATGTATTGGTCATTTAAATCAACCTGAATAGTTTGTGCAGTAGCAAAAGGAGAACGATAACCTCCAAGGTGAAATTCAAACTCGTGAGAGTTCGTAGGAACAGTGCTGCTTTCCCCCATAATTTTTAGGTTAATATATCCTGTATTCCAAGCCCAATACATTCCAAGAAGAGGGTCATAAGCATTTTCTAATTCACCAGAAACATTTTTTGAGCTGTCTAAACCAAGCGTAAAAGCGACAGATTCATAGTTTGATAAATTTAAATCATTAAAAAAACTATGCGTAGAGGAATCAGATAAATCATAAAAAATTAGGGTGTCAATTGATGTAATTCTTCCACTTATTTTATCCTTAAAGCGAAAATCGGAGAAATAAATTTTTAGTGAAGAAAAGCTTATGGAATCGTTATTCTGGTTTAAATAAACATGCTGTAGCTCAAGGGGTTTCTTGTTCCAAGTAGGAAAGATACTAAGTTGTCCATAGCAATTTAAGGAATAAACAAATGACAAGAAAAAAAGGTAGAAGGAGACTTTCATTTTTTATTTCGCGGTCCTTCTTCCAAAACCCTTGTAAAAAAATCATTTAATTTCTCTCTTTCTTTTACGCTGCATTTGCTTTTAATATCCTTAAAGAAAAGATAGGTCATTTTATCCAGTTCATATTGATTATCACTAATAAGATGTAGAATACTATCTGCCTGACTTTCAGGGATTTCATTTTCAAAAGAAAAGAGAAGTTTTGTACGAAGTTTTTTTGATTTATCGATTAATTTTTTCTTTTCCTTAAAATGAATTATTTCCATACAATTTATTTCACTTGCTCTTTCTCCTTCAATATTAAGGATATCAACGATTTTTGGACGTTTATGGGGTCTATTATGAAGAATTATAAACGTAATCAAGCTTATGTTGATCACTACTAATATCCAAATTATAAGTTTATGCCTTCTCATTTTCTTTTTTGTTTTAAGTCCATTCTTCGAAATATTCTGTGTTTTCTATGTTAATTTTCTTCGTTTGATTTGAGTACAAAACAGCAAATACATTAATTGAAATTAGCAATACAATGGCAGCTGCAGCATAATAAAAATGAATAGATGGAGCTTGCGACTGAGTAGGAATCATCGCTAATTTCTTTGCTAATTG
>ENA-UOYL01000396-UOYL01000396.1-marine-metagenome-genome-assembly--contig:-NODE-396-length-15806-cov-3.311081_pt1 | contig 15806 bp, 18 predicted proteins | sample MGYA00238173_ERZ767189 | MGnify/ENA primary metagenome ERZ767189 (study PRJEB28943, sample SAMN06267163) | marine metagenome | isolation source: Columbia River Estuary | place: USA:Columbia River Estuary... | reverse complement strand
GGCCCACGCTGACCCTGATACTTTGAGCCGCGCGCACCTTTGCCATATGGGTTCTCGGCTGGTGTTGTCATGGTCATGAAACTCACTTGACCGATTTTCATGTTCGGATACAACGTGATGGGCAAGTTCGCCACATTGGATAACTCCAGTGTGATGTGGCCATCAAAGCCAGCGTCAATAAAGCCAGCAGTGGAGTGAATGAGTAACCCGAGTCGACCCAATGAACTCTTTCCTTCAACACGTGCCACCAAGTCGTCAGCGATTGCCACGCGCTCAAGCGTGGAGCCCAACACGAACTCACCTGGGTGCAACATAAACACCCCGTCTTCGGGGACTTCAACAAGTTCAGTCAGATTGGTGAGGTCTTTTTTGACATCAATCACTGCTGCCGTGTGATTACGAAACACGCGGAATAAGTTCGATACCTTCACATCTATTGATGACGGCTGAATGCATGATTCATCCAGTGGGTCAATAATGATGCGACCCTCGCCGAGAGCCTCGCGAATACTTTTGTCAGACAAGATCACAACGAAGCACCCTAGTAAACGAACGCCTCGGTGGAAAAACCTCGCAAAATATGGGCGTTATGAGATGAGGCTGAGCAGTGCCCAAAGTGCGGCAACAAAGCCGACCACAGCCATTGCGAGTGACCGACTGCGTGGCGCTTGAGCGAGCGACCCTTCGGCCGCCTGTTGTGGAGGTTTGACGATGGCAAGCACATTGCCAACACACATTGCCCCACCAAATGCCAACACCAACCACACGAGGATGTCTTCACCCAGAAACACAATTAGTCGCCGAGTACGTCTTCGATGGAGTTGTCCATCGCCATATTTTCAAATCGTGTGTATGTGGCCAACCATGCAAGTTTGGCTAGGCCGAGTGGACCAGCACGGTGCTTCGCAACGCTGATTTCTGCAAAGCCCTTGAGGTTTGGATCTTGTTCGTAAATTTCACCGCGATACAAAAACATCACGACGTCGGCGTCTTGCTCAAGTGCTCCAGATTCGCGCAAGTCGGAAAGCGTTGGGCGCTTGTCTTGTCGACTTTCCAAGCTTCGACTCAACTGACTTAATGCAAGTACCGGAACATTAAATTCGCGTGCAAGTAATTTCAGTTTTCGACTGATTTCGCTCACTTCTAATTGACGGTTTTCTGGACGTCCGTCTCCACCCATCAATTGCAAGTAGTCAATAACTATGAGCGCGAGTCCACCTTCGCGGCTGTACACACGGCGTGCCTTTGCGCGAATTTGACCAACAGTTGTTCCTGCGCTGTCATCAATGATGAGAGGAATATCGAGTCGGCCAACTGCGTGACCAATTTTCGTCCAATCTTTTGGTGTTGGTCGACCAGTACGAAAAACTGTTCCGTCAACACGCGCTTCGCTAGCCAAAATACGTTGCGACAATTCGGCTTTACCCATTTCCAACGAGAAGAACAGCACGGGTTGGTTCAAGTGTTGAGCAGCATGCACTGCAATACCAAGTGCGAAGGCGCTTTTACCCATTGCAGGTCGGGCACCCACAATGTTGAGCGTTCCTGGTTGCAATCCGAGCAGTACTTTGTCAAGGTCGACGTAACCCGTTGGCACGCCGGTCATCACGTCGTTGTTGTTTGCTCGATCTTCGAGTTGATCGAACGCCCTTTTAATGAGTACATCGAGTCGTTCAGAGCTGTCGCCAACGTTGCTTTCGGAAATATCAAAGATGCGACTCTCTGCTTCGTCTAGTGCGCGTTCAACATCGTCTGGTTCGCCGTAACCAATTTCGGCGATGTCACCTGCTGCGCCAATGAGTCGGCGCAAGCGTGCAGTGTCGCGAACGATCTTTGCGTAACGCTCTGCACTCGAAACTGCAGGCGTTGCGTTTTGCAGTGCCAAGAGTTCTTCGAGTCCGCCAATTCCTTCAAGCAATTGGTGACGACGAAGTTCGTCGGCAACAGTGATGGGGTCTACTGGCTCGCCAGCGGTGTTAAGCGAACGAATGGCGTCAAAAATGTGACGGTGGGCCGGCTTGTAGAACTCGTCGGGGTGAACACCTCGTTCAACAGCAATGCCCACTGCTTCACGTGAGAGCAACATTGCACCAAGCAATGACGCTTCCGCATCCAAGTTGTGTGGCGGAACACGCTGCGCACCGCGAGAGCCAGACCGTGAATCGGTTCTATTCTCGCTTGTGTTCGACATGCAACTACCTTGCCCGTTGGGCCTTGTTGAGGGCTAGCGACACTTCCCTATTGTGCAACAACCGACAAATTCACCACACCGGTAATACCTTCAAACAACGCAACGCTCACCTGGTGAGCACCCGTTGTACGAATTGGCGTATCGATGTTGACGACTTTGCGGTCGAGAACGACAGATGTCTGATCTTTCACTGCAGCAACAATGTCGTTTGCAGTAACTGATCCGAACAGACGACCTTCAGCGCCTGCTTTTGCTTTCACCGTAATGGTGTGCTTGGCCAGCTCTGTAGAAATAGCGAATGCTGAATCACGATCGGCTGCTTCACGCAAGTCGCGAGCGCGACGCATGGAGTTTGCCTGAGTTACTGCACCGTCGGTGGCAAGAATTGCCAAACCGCCAGGAAGCAAGAGGTTGCGTGCGTGTCCTGATGACACAGTCACGATGTCGCCGCGACGGCCGAGGCCATTCACGTCTTTGCGAAGCAAGACTTTCATGATTTATGCCTCCTCTGTTGTTGCATCGACAACTGCAATTTCGTCAGCAAGCGGTGCCACTACGGCTGCTTCGATGACGTCTTTGTAGGTGTCTGCCAATGATTCTGACGAGTCCTTGTCGCGTGAGCGGCGTGGGCGGTCGTTGTATGAACCGTCTTCTTCGCCGCGTCGTGGTGCTCGTGCCGAAGCAACGCGCTTCGTGTATGGCAACAAGGCCATTTCGCGTGCGTTCTTCACTGCAAGAGCAACGTCACGCTGCTGCTGCACGGTGTTTCCGTTCATGCGACGGGCGCGCAACTTTGAACGATCCGACATGAAGCGTTGCAACAAGTTGACGTCCTTGTAGTCAATGAAGCCAACCTTTTCGGCGTGCAACACATTTGGGCGCTTCTTGTATTTGCGCATCGCCGCTTTGGCTGCGCGCTCTTTATTCTTTTTACTGGTCATGGTGTGTTTCCTTTATGCGATGAGTGATGTTCGAGTGGTGAGTGTTTCAGAATGGTTCTTCGCCGCTGTCAAACGGGTTTGATTCGCCAACTGGACTTGCGCCACCCTTGGCTGCACCCTGACCATCGGTCCGTGGAGTGCGCTCAACTTGGGCTGTAGCCCAACGAAGGCTTGGTCCGAGTTCGTCAGCGATGACGTCAATTGCCGTGCGCTTGTCGCCTTCACGAGTGGTGTACTCGCGCTGCTCAAGACGGCCGGTAACCACAACGCGAGCACCCTTGGTAAGGGACGCTGCTGCGTTTTCTCCAAGTTGGCCCCATGCGGTGACATTGAAATATGACGTTTGTTCCTGCCACTCGCCGTTGACCTGATAGCGACGACCAACGGCAATGCCGAATGATGCGACGCCACGACCGGAAGTAGTGAAACGAAGTTCTGGGTCGCGGGTGAGATTTCCCACGAGTGTGATGGTGTTATCTGCCATGAAGGGCTCCTAGTTAATGAATGAGTAAATGGAGATCAGGCTTTAGCAGCGATCATGCCGCGGCTAGCTGCTTCCTGATCTGGCAAACGGAGAAGTTTGTGGCGGAGTACATCGTCCGCGAGCTTCAGTGTGCGCTCAACTTCGTCGAGTGCGCCACCTGGGGCTAAGAGGTTGAACACCGCGTAGTACCCCTCTGATTGCTTATTGATTGGATAAGCAAGACGACGCTTGCCCCACCAATCAGGTGTGCCGTGAACAGATCCGCCGGCAGTAGAAACTGCTTTGGAGATCGTGTTAATCCAGCTATGAGCAGCCGACTCTTCGGACGCACCACTCACAATGACCATTAATTCATATGCACGCATAAACGTGTTAACTCCCTTCGGTTCCAGCCGAAGCTGGAGCCCCCGAGGGGGCAGGGTGGATAAGGACTCTGGATCGTATCGGCACAAACGGATCGTGCCACACCCGTGTCACGGGGTGCCGTGAAACCTTGGTACTACCTAGTGTCGCGACTGTTTTCTGCGCACGGGCTCGTGTTCGGGAAGAGTTGACGGCTCCATGAGAGGCAGCGAGCGCAGCAGGTGATGCCACTTGCATGACCTGCATGCCTCAACAACATAAGCCGTATACAGCGAGTCAAAATTTTGTGCATGCACCGCTTCGCGTTGAGCAAGTTGTCGAAATTCTTCCAATTCGTGAGGACGCGTAATACATCTGCCGTGATGAGGAAGTCGTGGGCCAAACACATACGTCACCAACACCACATTGTCCTCTTGACAAATTGGGCAACGCACCTGTGTTTCGTCACCAAAGTTTCGTGCAGCCCGCATGAGATCTGGGTGCGCATCACACACTTGATCGCGACGTAATCTGCCGCGTCGAAATTCGTTAATTACTACTCGGCGACTGAGACGATGATCAATGACACCGCCAATTGTTTCTCCATCATCGCCAGTGATGCTGAGCGCACTCAACCAACCGACGCGACGACGCATGAACATGTCAGCGAACGATAGTCCAAATCATTTCGTTTGACTCTTCCACCATTCGTCGAGGCGACGCCGAATTTCGTCGTCACCAAGCACGCCGTCTTCAAGTCTGATCTCCATCAGGAACTCCAACGCCAAACCAACTTGTCGGCCGGGTTTCACTCCTAAGTATTCCATCACCGCAGCGCCGTCCATTTCGGGGCGCAGTGCAGCAATCTCTTCTTCTTTGGCTAGTTCGGCAATCCGTGCTTCCAATTCATCCATGCGTTTGGCAAGCATGAGTGCTTTCTTTTCGTTGCGCGTCGTGCAGTCACAACGTGTCAACACATTGAGTTCGGTCAGGTACTTACCTGCGTCGCGAACATAGCGACGAACCGCGGAATCGGTCCAGCCCATTTGATACGTGTGAAAACGTAAGTGCAGGGCAACAAGTTCGGTAATTGCTGCGACATCTTCGGACGAATAGCGCAGTGCTTTCAATCGATCTCGCGACATCCTGGCGCCCACCACTTCATGATGATGAAAGGTCACACCTTTGCCGTCTTTAAACGAACGGGTTTTTGGTTTACCAATGTCGTGGAACAACGCTGCTAGTCGCGTGATGCGGAAATCAAAATCTGGTGCGGCGTTTGGCTGCACATTTTCTACAACGGCAAACGTGTGCGTGAGTACGTCCTTGTGCCGATGGATCGGGTCTTGTTCAAGTTTCATTGCTGGCAATTCGGGAAAGAAATGTTCTGCAAGGCCGGTGTCTACGAGAAACCACAAACCCAAACTTGGAAACTCTGTTACAAGCAATCGATCAAGTTCGTTGCGAATGCGCTCGGCAGAAATGATTTTGAGTCGGTCATGCATTTCTTTCACTGCGCTGACCAATTCTTCAACTGGTTGCACTTTCAGCGTTGAAATAAATCGGGCAGCGCGCATCATTCGTAAAGGATCGTCGCTAAAACTTTCTGTGGGTGACAGTGGCGTGCGCAGCACCCTCGACACAAGATCGGCTGCGCCACCAAATGGATCAACAAGAACAGGGTTGTCGGTAGTGAGTTCGAGCGCCATTGCATTAATCGTGAAATCGCGACGCGACAAGTCCATAGAAATGTCTGTAGAAAACTTCACATCAGGTTTACGCGAATCTGGGGAATATGCCTCTGCGCGATGCGTGGTGATCTCATAGGTTCGGCCGTTTTTCTGACACGAAATCGTTCCAAATCGTTCGCCTGCAGTCCACACCGCATCCGCCCACCCAGACAACAGTTTCTTAATGTCTGGAGGAGTCGCATCGGTGGTGAGATCAAAGTCCAACTGCTCGGTTGCTCGGTCAAGGAGTAAGTCGCGAACGGTGCCACCAACTACATACAGACGAAATGATGCTTCACGAAACATGTTGCCAAGCGGCCGAAGTTCGGCCAGAACGGGCTCAAATCGCGGAGGAATCACACTTCGTAGGTTAGAGGTTGCTCCACCAGCAACGAGGTTGCCGACTACCGTCACATAGTGATGTCTTGCACTACCGGTCGCCGTATTTCGCGGTGGGCAAGCCTGCTCTTCGTGATCTCGACACTGTTGTTTTCTGCGCCCACACGCGCAGAGTTGGGCCCGCCGCGAACACTGCCCTCCGCCATTGAAGCTCGACTCATTGGGCAAAACTTCAATGTCACCATTGGAAAGCAATTTCGCTTCGTGGTGTCTGTTCCTAATAAAGCAACGCTGAGCGAATTACGGTCAACCCCAAATGCTGTTCTACGAGTGGAATTCCACGCTGCTGTGGCTTCTCGTGATGCGGTTCGCGATGCAGTAAACGGAACTTTCGTTCCAAGCATCATTGAAACTCACAATTTGCCATTTGCAGACTTGGGAAGCAATGACACAGGTGATGTCATTGCTCTGCTCGGCAGTAACGCTGGCGGGTCGTCGGTGCGTTTACGCAAAAGCGGCGTTTATCCGGTTTCGTTATCAATTCAAGTTGGCGACCGTGAATCAAGTCGCCTGCTCACCTTTGTCAACTTCATTACCGTTCAAACCAGCAAAAATTCGTTATCTGTTTCCCTCGCTGCAGAAGTAAACCCAGCACTCAGCCAAACACCTGCCGGTGAGACATCTCTTGCTGACTCTGCTCGCACCATGTTGAACAATGTTGTTTCATCATTGAATGGTGACGGTGGTGTGATGTCGTTGCGAATGTCGCCAGAAACACTCAATAGCCTCGCAATATCATCAAACCCGCAAGACGCAGAGTTGCTTGGACAACTTCAGGCCGTGCTTGCTAAACACCAAGTGCTCGCTTCTACGTTTGTTCCTTTTGATCCATCAAGTGCCGAGAAGGCAAAACTGGGTTCCGAATTCGATAAGCAACTTGCTCGGGGCATCGAAATTTTGAATGCTCGCAACGGTGACGCAGGAATTAACCCTCGAACATGGTTCTCCACTCGCCCCATAAATACGGATGGAATTTCACTGCTTGCTCGCTCTGGCTTCACCAACGTGGTCTTTTCTCCACAAGCTGCTCAATCTCTTGGCGCACTCGATTCATATACGAAGCAATACCGGGCAAATTACATCGGTGATTTAACAGCCAAAGTGTCAATTGCAGTTGCGGACCCACGGTATGCGGCGTCGCTTTCTGCAAGCAACACAAACCCTGTGCAAACAAGCATGGCCGTAGCGGCAGAAATCATTGCCCAGCAAGGTGAACTAGCGCTCGGTCAGCGTCGGCCACTTGATCATCACCTCATTATTTCCACGTTTGATGGGTCGCTTCCCAACCCCGTGCTTCTGAACTCACTACTTGTTGCATTATCGAATGCACCACAAGTAACACTGCGCCCGCTTGGTTCAATTCAACGCGCGACTGAAGCATCCACGCCGCTCACCATGCCAAGTGGTGCACCAATTGACCTTCGGGCTCGGCGACCACAATTGCAAACTGTTGTTGATGAAATTGCATCTACACGGTCCATGTTGTCAGCCGATGCACCTCAGCGAATGTGGTGGGAAGATGAGCTTCTCCTGATTCAAAGCGACTCGTTAAACAGTGAGCGATTTGACTTGTATCTCAAAGGTTTCAAAGCACAACTTCGCACGTTCCGCGCTTCAGTCAGTGTTCCGGAGTCGCTGACATTTACTTTGAGTGGAAAATCAAGCGACCTTCGTCTGCAGTTACGCAACAGCGCCAGCATGCCGTTGTCGGTACTCGTTACGTTGTCGAGTGCAAAACTCACCTTCCCGGAAAAACCGCAAGTTGTCACCGTCGCCGCAAACTCTGCAGTAGATGTAATCATTCCGGTGGTTGCGCGCGCGAATGGAACGTTTCCACTTGAGGTGGTGCTGTACACGCCCGACGGGACGGCACAAGTAGGGAAACGTATTCGCCTTTCCGCACGCGTGAGCGCACTTGCCGGCCTTGGGCAATTGGTAACTGGCGTTGCACTATTACTTCTGGCGTCCTGGTGGATTGCGCACTGGCGCAAGCAGCACCGCATGAAAGCGGTTGAAAACCATCCTGCAGTACGCTAATTACATGACCATTCGAATCGTCACCGATAGCGCCTGCGACCTTCCTCAATACATCGTCGATCAACACAAGATTTCAATCGTTCCGCTCTCGGTTCGATTTGGTGAACACGAGTTCATCGACCGACAAGATCTCACAACAGAGCAATTTTGGAAGCGTTGTGACTCTTCGCCGGTGCTTCCCGAAACTGCAGCACCTTCGCCTGGACAGTTTGAAGCCGAATTTCGAAAATTGGCTGCTGAGGGTGCAACAGGAATTGTGATGATTTCTTTGTCGGGAATTCTTTCCGCCACCATGCAAAGCGCCGAACTCGCAGCCAAGGCCGTTGCCGGACATATTTCTGTGCGCGTTGTCGACAGCCGTTCGGGAAGCATGGGTCAGGGAATCACGGTCATTGCGTGCGCAAAACTTGCAGAAACAGGTGCATCACTTGACGAAGTTGTGGCCACAGGCGAGAGCCTTGCCAATCGCTCCAAAGTGTGGGGAGCACTTGACACCTTGGAGAATCTGAAAAAGGGCGGTCGAATTGGTGGGGCCAAGGCAATGATGGCCTCTGCTTTGTCGATCAAGCCAATTATCGAAGTCGTTGACGGAAAAATTGAAGAAGGTGGCAAGCAACGCACGCGCAGTAAGGCATTGGCCTTTTTGCTTGAAAAAGTGCGTGATGCAGGCCCGATTGAAAACCTTGCCGTGTTACAAGCAAATTGCAACGATTTTGAAGCCTTCGTAGAAAGTCTCCGCCAGATCTACTCGGGAGACATCATTGTTGGCGACATCGGACCAATTATTGGCACACACACTGGCGCCGGAACTATTGGCGTTGCATTTCACACCAAACCGTAACTCTGAAGGTTCGGTTTCTTACGGAGATATCCCCGATTCATAAGGGGTTTCAGCACTAGCGTCGCTTCACAGCGATGGATGAAAAAAGTGTGCTCCCTGGTCTCATTGGAGGCCGTTATCTCTTAGAGAGCAAAATTGCTCACGGTGGGATGGCAGTGGTGTGGCTTGCCAAAGACACGTTTCTTGATCGCAAAGTTGCAGTCAAATTACTTCGCCCGCATCTTGTTAATGATGCAACACTTGCCGAACGTTTTCGACGCGAAGCTATTGCATGTGCAGGAATCACACATCAAAACATTGTTGCTGTTTATGACTGCATTGAACACAATGGTCAACAAGCGGTCATCATGCAATACGTCAAGGGCAAAAGTTTGCGCGAGTTACTCGACAAACAAAAACGTTTGGGACCAAAGCTCACTATTCACATTGGAATGTCAATTGCTGCGGCGCTAGACGAAGCGCATGACAAAAATTTCATTCACCGCGATGTGAAGCCTGGCAATATTTTGCTCACACCAGAAGGTCGTGTGTTGCTCACCGACTTCGGTATTGCCAAAGCAATGACATCAACCGAGGCGGACCTCACTCATGACAACATCATGATGGGCACCGCAAAATATTTAGCACCTGAGCAAGTGCGCGGAAAACCCCTTGACGGTCGATCCGACCTGTATTCATTGGGCCTTGTGTTGTACGAGTGCTTGGCTGGTCGCGTTCCTTTTCTTGGAGAGTCAGACGCAGATACTGCGCTTGCGCGTTTACAACGCGAACCGACCGACCTCGCTCGCCTTCGACCGTCGCTGTCGCCACAGCTGGTCAAGATCATTCACAAATTGCTGTCACGAAACCCCGAGCATCGGTTCGCCACTGGGTATGAAACCAAAGTCGCATTGCACTCCGCGCTCACTGGTGCGCATGACAAGACCACTGAACTTACGCCGCCTACTGGGTTTGCACTTGATGAAGAAGTGTTCACGCCTCGCGAACCAGTTCGCCCAATTACCCCTCCCCGTGGTGAGCAACGCAACGCTCAACAAGCACCACCGTTTGCTCTCCGCAGAATGTTTGTTGGACTGATTGCACTCAGTTTGATTGCGAGCGTTGCGCTGTGGAGAGTCTCTGGTGGTACTACACCGGAAATTGCACCTATTCCAGAACCTGCCGCGATTATCGGACCCGCAACCATTTCCTCAATTTCTACATTTGATCCACTTGGTGACGACGGAGTGGAAAATGAAGCACTCCTTCCCAACCTGCTCGATGGCAATGCAGCAACCATGTGGTCCACCTCGTGTTACGACAATCAGTATTTCGGCAGCAAAGAATTCGTTGGATTAGTCGTCCAACTGAGCCACGCAGCAACTGGCACACTGCGAGTTGGCATGCAGAATGCCCCATGGGCAATTGATGTTTTCACCTCTGCAGAGTCGGCACCAACGGATATCAATCAATGGGGTGCCAGTGTTGATGGTGGCTATAACACCAAACGAGAACGAGCGAGTTTTGTTCTTACTTCACCAGCACAGTTCATCTTGATCAAAATTCGCGAAGTGGGCAAGAGCACTGACTGCAGTGCATCGAATCCATATCAAGGTGTGCTCGCTGGAGTGGCCTTCACCGAGGGTTAGCCTGAACTCAATGGTTTCTAATCCATTCTCCGACCCAAACTGGTCTACTGCTGTCGTTGATTTCATCGATCGTTGGCTGGGATTTGTGCGTGATCACACCACTCGCCCGCTTATCGCCATTATCCGTGGTCTGGTGTTTGGAACGATGGCCCTTGTTGGCGTGATGTTCTGTGTTGTGCTTCTCCTCATTGGCATTATGCGTGCCCTTGTCTCGTTGGGTGACGTGTGGTTGAGCCATGACACCGCGGTGTGGGTCGCCTATTTCGTGCTCGGTGCCATTTTCTTGACACTTGGCGCATTCGGCATGCGCAAACGCCACCCGCGCGACTAAGTTTTTGTCACCTCTCACGACAAAGGCGTTGTTTACCTCATGGCAATTCATCACAAAGTTTTAATCATTGGTTCTGGCCCAGCAGGCCTCACCGCTGCTATTTACACGGCCCGTGCCGGTTTGCTCCCTTTGATTATCGAGGGCGAACCAAGTTCAACATCGGATCAACCTGGCGGTCAACTGATGCTCACCACAGAGGTTGAGAACTTTCCTGGTTTTCCTGAAGGCATTATGGGTCCAGAGCTGATGATGCGCTGCCGCGAACAGGCTGCTCGGTTTGGTGCTCAATTCATTACAGAAAAAGTTACGCGTGTTGACTTCAGTAGCCGTCCATTTCGCGCATGGATTCGCGACACCGAATACAGCGCCGACAGCGTCATTGTGAGCACTGGTGCACAGTCGTTGATGTTGGGTCTTCCTGAAGAACCTCGCCTGATTGGTCACGGTTTATCAACGTGTGCAACCTGCGATGGATTTTTCTTCAGAGGCCAAGAGATTGCAGTTGTCGGCGGTGGAGACTCCGCGCTTGAAGAAGCGCAGTTTCTTACCAAGTTCGCATCAAAAGTGCATTTGATTGTTCGTCGCGATGCGTTTCGTGCTTCAAAAATTATGCAAGACCGTGCGCTTGCGAACGAAAAGATTTCAATTATTTGGAATTCAACGGTGTCAAAAATTCATGGCGAAGACAAGGTTGCAGGTATTGAATTAACCGACACCCAAACTGGCGCAACAAGCGAACTTGGAGTGACCGGAATATTTATTGCAATTGGCCACCGCCCGAACACCGACCTATTTAAGGGAGTGCTCAGCATGGAGGACTCTGGTTACCTCATTACGAAACCTGGTTCCACATACACCAACATCGATGGTGTCTTTGCCTGCGGAGACGTGCAAGACCACACCTACCGCCAAGCGATTACTGCTGCGGGTTCTGGATGTATGGCTGCCATTGATAGTGAGCGTTGGCTAGAACACCAACACTCATAGGTCACATCTGCGGCAGTTTCACGCTTACGCGTGCTGCACTCGGTACTATTTCACTACACAACTTCGAAGGACTCGACATGGCTCAATCAATCACCACTCTTACATCTGCAAATTTCGATGAAACAATTGGCAGTTCCGACTTGCCAATTTTGGTTGACTTTTGGGCCGAATGGTGTGGTCCATGCAAAGCAATTGCTCCGGTGCTTGCAGAGATTGCAACGGAACAAGCGGGCAACATCACCATTGCAAAACTCAACGTTGATGACTTCGGCGATATCGCTATGCGCTTTAACGTCATGAGCATTCCAACCTTGATCGTGTTCAACAAGGGTGAAGCCGCAAAGCGCCTCGTTGGTGCTCAAGGTAAGGGCAAGTTGCTACAGGAGCTCGCAGAATTTCTTCCGACTTCCCACTAACGCAAGACAGTCGCGGCACTGCCGTTCACGATCTTCAGCGTCGACTTGTTGCTGCGAATCTGCTTGCAGATGACACCCATGTAGATGGTGTGTATTGCGCACGCACTGCAGAGGTAATTGCAGAGTTTCAAAAACTGCGTGGACTTCCAACAACAGGAACATGTGATCACATCACATGGACAACGCTTGTGGAGTCGTCGTGGGTGTTGGGTTCGCGACTGTTGTATTTAACTTCTCCACACATGCGTGGTGATGATGTGCAGGCAATGCAAGCCGTGCTTGCCAAGTTGGGTTTTGACTGCGGTCGTGCAGACGGAATTTTTGGGTCAAACACATTGCGCGCGTTAACCGAGTTTCAACAAAATTATGGAATTACCGCCGATGGAATTTGTGGTGTGAATTCAATTCGCGCACTAGAACGAACAAGTAGCCAAAGCGGAAATGGTCCTGGAATTGTGACCGTACGCGAATACGAAACATTGCTCACGTCTTCAGACAACACAGAACGCCCACGAATTGTGATTGGCTGCTTCGACAACAGCACACGCCTTACTCGCCTATTGGTGCGCGAGCTACGCAGCCGCGGTGATGACGTAATGACTATTGAAAACGCCGATCCACATGCTCATGCGCGAACGGCAAATTCATTTAGCGCAGATTTATATATCGGTGTATCGAACGCATCAACCAACGCAACTCAATTTGCCTATTACGAAACCGAGTCCTTTGTTTCGGCTGGCGGACGGATGGCTGCCGAGTTGTGTGCTGAGTTCGTTCGATCGAGCCAAAGCAACCACGATGTCGTTGCCTGTGGCATGCAATTACCTGTTCTTCGTGAAACACGGATGCCGGCCGTGATGTGCACAGTTGGTCTAATTGGCAATGAAAATTCTGCGCTTGGAATGATTCCGGCATTGGCTAAAGCCATAACCCAGTGGAATAATCAGCCAATTTAAAAGTTATCCACAGGTTTATACACACTCTGTGCACAATCTCAAGTTCGTCTTCACGGTGAACCTTTACCCAAGGCTCATACGGATTTACTCGTCGAGGTCGGGGCCTTCGGTCATCAATCGGTAAATTCGCTCGAGGTCTTCAAGATCTGCGAACTCCACCACCATTTTCCCGTGCTTGCCAGACAAGGTGACGGTGACAGGTGTGGCTAGATGCTCAGACAACAAGTCTTCAAGTTCATGTAGACCGGGTTCTTTCACAACGGTGATTTTTCCAGGGGTTCCCGGCTTAGGTTTTGTGCCGATCGCTCCTGGCTTCGGAGCAACTGAGGTTGAGCTTGCACCCGGGTTCATTGCATTGCGCACCGCCTCTTCAAGACCGCGAACAGTCAGACCTTGTTCAACCGCTGCGCGAGCCAGTGATTCCTGCAATGCACGATCTGGCGTACTGAGTAAGGCTTTGGCATGTCCAGCGGACAGTCGGCCTTCAGCTATGTACTGCTGAATGGTTGGTGGCAACGTCAATAATCGAAGTGAGTTGGTGATGGCCGACCGACTCTTGCCCACCTTGGAAGCAACTTGCTCGTGTGTCATCGAAAAGTCTTCAAGCAGTTGCTGATAGGCGGCAGCTTCTTCAAGTGGCGTGAGGTCTTGACGATGCAGGTTTTCAACGAGAGCTTGCTCAACTGAAGAAACATCGTCGGTAACGCGCACAATGGCTGGAATAGTGGAAAGACCCGCCCTCTTTGAGGCTCGCCAACGGCGCTCTCCCGCAATTAACTCAAATCGGTCTGGTGTAGAAGACGGACGAACCAGTACTGGCTGTAATAACCCAATTGCCTTGATGGATGCAGAGAGTTCCGCAAGTGAGTCTTCGTCGAAGTGATTTCGTGGTTGGTTTGGGTTTGGATCAATAGAGGAAACCGAGATTTCCTGTAACCCCGTGCCTGTTCCACCACCATCCCGTGTTGACATCACTGTTGATCCCGTTGGGATCAGGGCATCTAATCCTCTACCGAGTCCCGACTTGCGCGCCACCACTCACCTCCAATGCCACTGCTCGATACGCCTTTGCGCCAGTTGAATTTGAATCAAACGTGGTGATTGGCTTGCCATGGGACGGAGCCTCTGCCAGGCGCACATTGTGTGGAATCACGGTTTGGCACACCTTGTCACCAAAGTGTTCGCGGACTTCATTGACCACATCGCCCGACAGTTTGGTGCGGGTATCGAACATGGTGCAGATGATGCGACTTACACCCAAGCCTGGATTGAGGTTTTTGCTGACCAAATCAACGTTACGCAGCAACTGACCAAGACCTTCCAATGCGTAGTACTGGCACTGAATCGGCACGATGACTTCCCTGGCCGCCGTGAGTCCGTTCACCGTAAGGAGTCCAAGTGATGGTGGACAGTCGATCAAGAAGTAATCAAACTGATCAATAATGGCTTCAATGGCCTTTTTGAGTCGAGTTTCCCGGCCCATTGCCGGAACGAGCTCAATTTCGGCACCTGCGAGATCGAGGTTGGCGGGCACGACAAAGAGGTTCTTGACATTGGCCGGCTCGACACAATCGCCGATGGCCATATCATTGAGGAGGACGTCGTAAATTGAGTTTTCAATCCCTCGGGTTTCGATCCCCACTCCCGACGACGCGGTTCCCTGCGGAACGAGGTCAAACAACAGTGTGCGAAATCCCAGTTCGGCGAGGCACGCCGACAGGTTCACCGAAGTTGTGGTTTTACCAACGCCGCCTTTTTGGTTTGCCACAGCAATCACGCGTGGCAAGGTCCTGTTGTGCTGAATCTCGGGGGAGTCGGTCATGGGGGTATTTCCTCACAGCGGCAACCTCACGGGGTGTGGGGCTGACAAGGGTTAGATGGCGTTTCTCCGAGGAGGAGGAACACCGAAATCGTACCGTACGGGTATGGCAACAGGGCGGATAGCCCCAAATCAGTGTCGGTCAATGTTCCACGTGGAACATTGCTGGGTGCTTGGGGCCTCGTTGGGGGAGGTCCGGGAGGGGTTTGCTCGGACTGAATGTTCCACGTGGAACATTCAGGATTTCTGAAGAACCGCCACACCATGCAGGACTTCTCGCCATTTCAGGCCCGTGGCTTCCACTTCGGGATCTCGCCAGCGGACCCCGTCAGATCCAGGGGGCTCGCTCACGATCAACAACCCGCCCGTGGACAACAGTGGGGCGGCGTGCTGGGCGGTATAGGCCGGCGAACCGAAACCCCGACTCGTCACAGCATCCCAGGTTCGGCCAAGGAATCTCTGAGGGAGGAGAGCGACGTCAATTTCTAGAACTTCGACATGGGACTGAAAACCCATTCGTCCAACGAGTCGGGTGAGGAGGTCGGTCCGTTTGGCTCGCCGATCGACCAGGGTAGTCAATATCTCAGGTCGGGCCGCCGCAATGACGAGTCCGGGATCTCCACCGCCTGACCCAAGGTCAACCACGGTTCGGGCAGTTTCGGGGAGGGCGGCAACAAAGGCCAGCGAATGGTCAATCACTTGAT
>ENA-UOYL01000394-UOYL01000394.1-marine-metagenome-genome-assembly--contig:-NODE-394-length-15919-cov-3.367504_pt1 | contig 15919 bp, 15 predicted proteins | sample MGYA00238173_ERZ767189 | MGnify/ENA primary metagenome ERZ767189 (study PRJEB28943, sample SAMN06267163) | marine metagenome | isolation source: Columbia River Estuary | place: USA:Columbia River Estuary... | reverse complement strand
AGTCCATATTTTGAACAAAGCTATATGCGGCTACCGGTTTATTTTATCGACTAATGATTATTTTAGTCCATAGACATCTTTGAGATGCACTAAAATATTTTCTTCTTCTGCCGATAATTTCTCTGATCTTCTTTCCATCATTTTATTGGCGTATTCTAAGGATTTTTCTATTCTAAATGGTTCGAGTGAATTGGGTTCACCCCACGAAAATGAAAGCGTATGTTTAGGAAAAAAACCAGCGCCGTATAGATTGCATGACACACCAACAACAGCGCCCGTATTAAACATGCTATTAATACCTGTTTTAGAATGGTCGCCCATAAATAAACCTAGAAATTGTAAGCCTGTATTGACTTCTTCTTTCTTCTCATAGCAATAAGAACTCACCGAGTCATAATTATTTTTAAGGTTGGAAACGTTTGTATCTGCACCTAAATTACACCATTCGCCAATGTATGAATTTCCTAAAAATCCATCATGTCCTTTGTTTGAGTAGGATTGAAAAATTACATTGCTTAATTCGCCACCTACTTTGCAAAAAGGACCAATTGTGCTTGCGCCGTAAATTTTAGCACCCATTTTAACAACGGCATTTTCACACAGCGCAAACGGACCACGAATAAGGGCGCCCTCCATCACTTCTGCTCCTTTGCTAATATAAATTGGGCCTTCATTTGTGTTCAAGGTACAAGAGGAAAGGATTGCTCCCTCTTCTAAATAAATTGAATCTTTAGGTCCAATTACAATAACATCTTTCGGAATTTTTTGATATGCAATACTTTCTTTAATAAGATCGATATCATTGCTAATCGCTGCCGCATTTACAGAAAGTAATTCCCATCGGTGATTAATTAAAATAGGTGTTTCTCCTTTATAATTAATGATATTCTTTCCAGTCCCACTGATGGCCATTGTATTATTGCCAAGCATTAATCGACAGTTATCTTCAAGATAAACGATGGAAGCGACAAAATCTTCATTTGGAATAATGCAAGCGTTTACGATTTTTCCATCGTTAAGCTCTTCGAATTCATCCCTCAAGTAACTTTGAGATTGAAAGCCTATATGATCATCAGGCAATAAAATTGACCATCGCTCTAGATTTGTAAATAAACCTACACGAATATCGCCAATTGGGCGCGTGAGAGAGAGTGGGGCAAAGCGCAAGTGTGCTTCAAAGTCGGCTAAAATAATCTTCATGCTTAATGTTTTATTGCTTCCGCGGAACGCTTACTCGTTAAGTAAAGTAAGGTAAAGGTAATACTTCCATTTAATAATAATAATTCGTGCCCAAACGCATACCCGTTCAAAAGATCTGCTGAATTAGATTGTAATAAATAACAGATTAGTGGCGATACCAAACAAACAATTGGAACCATTACGTTTCTTAGTGTTCGTTTTGTTAAAATACCAAAAGCAAATAAACCAAGTAAGGGACCATAGGTATAGCCAGCAATTAAGAATATGAGGTCCACTATACTCTTATTATCCATCCATTTAAAGTAAAAGACAAGAAGTAAGAAAAGCAAAGCAAAGGACAAATGAATGATTTTCCGCAACCTAAGTTGTTGTTTTTCATTCAATGCTTTGCTGCGTTCAAAGCCTAGTATATCAATACAGAATGATGAAGTGAGGGCTGTAATTGCACCATCAACAGAAGGGAATAGAGCCGAAATTAAACCGACAATAAAGATTATGAAGATGCCAAGTGGAAGGTGTTTCTGTACAATGGTTGGAAAAACATCGTCGGGTTTAAAACTCAGTCCTTGCTGATTTGCATATAGATACAACACGCCGCCAAGGAAAAGAAATAGGGCATTTACAAGCAATAAAACAAAGCTAAAAACCACCATATTTTTTTGAGCATCTTTTAAGGATTTTACGCTAATGTTTTTTTGCATCATTTCCTGATCAAGTCCTGTCATGGCTATGCAAATAAAAGCGCCACCAATAACATGTTTAAGGAAGTAATCTTTACGTAAATAATCGGTGCTCCAAAGTTTAGTCATGTTTGTTTTTTCCAATTGACCCCAAATGTGACTCCAACTCCAATTGAGCTCAGACTGAATAGCAAAAATGCACACCACGAGCGCTAAGAGCATAAAAATCGTTTGTAAAGTATCAGTCCAAACAATTGTCTTTACACCACCTTGTAAGGTGTACGCTATAATCATGACTATGATTAAAATGCTCGAGAACCAGAAAGGAATGCCTAATGAATCAAAAACAAAGAGTTGAAGCACGTTAATAACCAAATATAAACGAACGGTTGCTCCGAGCGTGCGAGATAAAATAAAATATCCAGCACCCCATTGATAGGCAGTGAAGCCAAGACGATGTTCCAAATATCGGTAAATGGAGGTGAGATTCAGTTTATAATAGATGGGAAGAAGTACGAAAGCAATGACAAAGTAGCCAATAAGAAAACCCAAGACCATTTGGTAATAATACCAGCCACCTTCTAAAACACCACCTGGAACGGAAATAAACGTCACGCCTGATAATGATGTGCCAATCATGCCAAAGGCAACTAAATACCACGGGCTTTTTTTATCTCCTGTAAAGAAACTTTTAGCCGTTGTTTTTCTTGAGGTTAGGTAGGCAATAAAGAGTAGCAAGCCAAAATACGCGAATAGAACAATAGTTATTATTGTGGGTGCCATAGTTAATCTTTATGCTGTAAAGATATTAAAGCAAAGTATAAAATAGAATATTGTAACTAAAGTTTGTTAACATGCTATTATATTTGCAATCAAAACTATTTTCATGACAGAACTAATCTTTTTTTGCTCCTTGCTAGTTTCTACAGGATCAATCTTATTTATTGTTGTATTTTTTCTTCGCAAACATCAAGGTGTTGAGCAGGTTATGTTAATGACGGAATTAAAAAAACAGCGACAAGAATTCTTCTTGCCAAATAGGGTAGAGGCATACCAGCGCGCTATACTATTTTTGGAGCGAATTAATCCCAATAGTCTTGTTATGAGGATGCAAAACCCAGAAATGCCCGCCTCTATGTTTCAGGCGCAATTATTAAAAACAATCAGGGATGAATATGATCACAATGTTGCCCAACAGTTATTTATCTCACCATTGGGTTGGAAACTCCTTCAAGATGCAAAGGAGGAAACGATTAAACTCATTAATATTTCAAGTGGAAAAATCGGAGGAAGCACGGATTCAATTATGCTCTCTTCAGCTATTCTAGCATCTACAGCCGAAGTTGGAGAACTGCCTACAAATATTGCAGTGGAGTTTCTTAAAAAAGAACTGCAAAGTTTGTTTTAATTAACGAAGAACGTGAATAAATCCTTGCTTTTCGAAGTTTTCAAAGACTAGTTTGTAAATATACACGCCATCTTCTAGATCCTTACCACCTTTATCAACTCCTCGGAAGAAAGGAGAATCTTGCGATTGTTCCCAAACCAAGTTGCCCCAACGATTAAAGATATAAAGGGTGTATTCATCACAGGTCATGAAGTACGATTTTAAATCCAATTCATTGTTGACTTGATCTGAATTTGGAGTAATGACATTTGGAAAGTCAAAATCATCGAAGGTCATGATATAGGTAATGGTCGCGTCGATCTGCGTGGTATCGGAAATACAGCCGTATTCTGAGGTCAAAAACGCCGTGTAAATTCCCATTTCATTTTCATCTAAAGGAAAATTACTATTGAAGAGCGTAGAGGTGTAGTTGTTTGGTCCAGTCCACAAAATGGTTGAATTTGGCTCACCGACAGCTGTTAAGAAAAAGTCGTCTCCAGGACACTCAGGAGTATTAAAACTGAGAACGGGCGGGACAGGTGTCGCCATCACATACATATCTATGGTTGAATCTGTTTCACAGCCAAAGGAAGATGTAACTGTTAAATTGATGGGGTAAACACCGGCATTATTAATAACTGTGCTTAAATTGGGCGTAGTGCTGGTTGGGTTTCCGCCGATGGACCACTCGTATGATAAAGTTTCTCCTGTTGAAACCGTTGAAAAGTTATTAATCACAAAGCCAACATCTTCACATTGGATGGTATCTGCTGTGTAAGAGGTGATAGGTAAATCGTGCACAAAGAAATTTATGCTGATGGTGTCGTCACAAAAAACAGTAGATGAAAAGGAATCAACTGCTACCAAGGTCATGGTATTGTTTCCTGGGGTATTAAAAATGTAACTGAGATCCAATGTGGTATCGATCAACTGATTGTTGTAAAACCAACCAAATTGGGTAAAGGATGAAATGCTTGCCGTCGTATTGTCAAAAAGAACAGCGTCATCGATACAAGATTCTGTAATGGTGAAGTTGGCAGTTGGATTATTAAATACAGTGAATTGCTGTGAAATGGTATCCGAACAACCATTTTCTGTCATAGCAATCAAATCTACTTGATAATTATTTGGACCGTTAAAATAAACGGTGACGGTGTCGCCAATTAAGGTGTCATTATTTACATACCAATAATTGGTGATGGTATCGTTGCCAAGTAAGCTACTACTAGCATTGAAAACGGCCGTTTGCCCGAGACACACGTCGTCGAAGCCAAATGATGCCGTTGGATTTTCGAAAATCTCCACGGTGGTTGAGACGGTATCTATACAGTTTGCTGTATTCTGAACAATGAGGTCAACATTGTAGATCCCTGGGCCAGGAAAAGTGTGATTGAAGTTGAAGGTGGTGTCAGTATAACCATCAGATGATGACCAAAAAATACTATCAACAGCGGAGTTTGTAAATGAGGTTAAATTGTAAAGTAAGGTTTGATTTCCAGCACATACGTTAGAGTCTACAATACTACCAATAACTTCTGCCGGTAATACTTCGGTGGTTAAGTTGGCAATACAACCGTTCGAGGAGGTAATGGCGCAGTTAACAGAATCTTGAGTAATATTGGGAATATTAATGGTTTGACCAACACCTAATTGCGTATATGGTGGAGCAGCGTCTGTCCAAACATAGTTTGCAAATCCTGCAGGTGCAGATAAAGTGGCAGAATTGCTATTGCCATTTTCACAATAGAGTGCAGATAAATTAAGCGAGCTACACGAAGCAGAAACATAGGCATATCCATAATGCCCTTGCAAAGAACAATCACCAGTTGCTACATCAAGGGTAACAGTTTGTCCAACATAATTGGTTACTTCAACCCCGAAAGTCGTCCAGTCTTTATATTGAATAGAACCACAGTATGCCCATCCCGGATTTCCTCCAGAAGCTGCCTCTTGGTAGAAGGTACAAGGAATAGGATTTCCTGCTTGATCAAATAGTTGAATTTCGAATCGTGGTTGTTGCATCACAGAATGACCTGGATTTTGTAAAACAACCGCATACTGAACGATAATTAAATTGGATTGTGGAGTTACCGTGAAATTGTATTGCAATCTAGCAGCTAGTGCCCCAGTCCCTTGTCCATCACCAACTCTAGCCGAATACGTTCCGCCTGGAGGCACTGTTGACAATGCAAAACAGGTAACGGCTGGATCAATACCACTAGTCATAATATCGTGCTGACCAGGTTGAATTCCACCAGGTGTTGGGGTAGGGGTGTTGATTCCACAACAATTACCTACTGCACCAGACCAATTGACAAAAGAGTTTTGTGAGAAATCAGCATTGGGGCAACCCGAAACTTGAGAAAATGCTTTGTTTGCCGAAAAAAGTGTAATACTAAAGAGCAGGAAATAGAATGTTTTTATCATTTTTTATATTTTTTTACTTTCGAAAGACGACGTAAAATTAAATAAAATTGCACAGAAGTAAAAATAAATAAAAGGTTACATAATTATTACGTGTCGAGGTGCTATTTTATTGATGAATTATTATTTTTTAGGAGCTTGCAATTTGCCTTTTATAAACTCGTAAAGCATTGGCAAAACAGATATAAATATAATTCCAAGGCAAACTAAATCTATGTGTTTTCTTATCCATTCTACTTCTCCAAGAAGATAACCAGCAAGCGTAAGACTGAAAATCCATAAAAAGCCACCCAATAAATCAAACAAGAAAAAACGATTATAATTCATTTTGCCTATTCCAGCTGCGAAAGGAGCGAATGTGCGAACAAAAGGTACAAAGCGCGCCATGATAATTGCTTTTACACCATTTTTTACAAAAAACAATTCTGTTTGATCAAGGTATTTCTTATTGACGATTGGTTTAGAACGAAATTTCAATTGAAATACGCGTAAACCGATTTTTCTTCCAATCCAATAATTACAATTATCGCCTAGAACGGCAGCAATAAGTAATAATATAAGCAAGTAAGATAAATTCAATTCCCCTGAAGCGGCAAAGATACCTGCAGTAAATAAAAGAGAATCGCCAGGAAGAAAAGGCATTGCTACCAATCCGGTTTCAACAAAAATAACAACGAATAAAATAATGTAAATGGCGGATGAATAGTTTTCAAAAAACCAACTAAAATCTAATTTGATGATGTGCTGAAATATAGCAAAAAGTTCGTTGAAAAATTCCATGTTAATCGAGTTGAATAGTAGAATCGATAGAGGCTTTCCACGCTAGCAAACCACCATCAACAATAATGATCTCGGTAAAGTGAAATTCTTTTAATAATAAATTTCCAACAGCTTCAGCTCTTTTTCCTGATCTGCAAATAATGATCGTTTGTTGCGCAGGATTAAATTTCTCACTAATTGAAGCGGTTTCGCTCATTGGGATGTTTGTAAATCCAATGTTGCCCAATTCATATTCATAGTGCTCTCGCACGTCAATACATTGAATGTTTGAATTTTTAGCAATTAAATCGCTACAGTCTTTAGGTGATAATTGTTGAATTGACATGAAGCAAAGTTAATACTTTAAGATATAATTAGTGGAAATCTTCGGTCAATTTCAGAAATTATCATTCCTAGACTTGTGGACACATCTACTTCACTTGTCTTAATGTGTACAGCAGGATTTTCAGGCGCTTCATATCGACTGTCTTTTCCGGTGAATTGAAAAAGCACACCATCCTCAACTTTTTTGTATAAGCCTTTACGATCTCTTTTAGCGCATTCTTCATAAGAACAATCGATGAATATTTCAATGAAGTTTTTTTCGCCAATGTACTCTCTTGCGGTTTCTCTATCTTCTTTATAAGGTGATATCAAGGAAACAATCGCTATTTGACCTTGGTCATTCATCATTTTTGCAAGACAAGAAGCTCGACGCACGTTTTCCTTTCGATCTGCATCGCTAAACCCTAAGTCTTTACACAGGCTAGCCCTCAAAATATCGCCATCAATGCAGAAATAATTAATGTTTTTTTCTTTGAATTTTTCCCCAAGCGCATTTGCTAGTGTTGTTTTGCCTGAGCCCGACAAGCCTGTTAGCCAGATTGTGAAAACGGCATTTTTATTTTTCATTACTATACACCGTAATTAAGGAAGGGGAATCGTACAATTGACCTGGAGAAATCATTAATTCATCGTATGGAATATTTTCCCCATAGCGTTCGCGCATTATTTTCCTTACAACAGGTGCATCAATGTTGAAGTCTCTTAGTGGTTTTGGTGTTGCTAATTCGAAATTAATACAGTTCATGTATATTTTGTATACGAGTTCCGAACAATACATTTCTTTATCTGACCATGCAAAATAGGCGTCATAGTTTTTTCCAAATTGTAAGGCTGCATATTCCCTCATTTTTAAAAGAGATGCATTTTTTAGCGTATCTATTCCTTTAAATCGCTTTACGATACATGTTTGGTTAACACCACTACTAATCCATTCTGTCATTTTTCTTTTTCCAACTGGTTGCACAGCTTCGTATACATACGGAACATTATTTTCGATAAACACAATGCCACAATGGGAATATTTAGAATCTGTTGCAATTTCAACCGCTTGACTTTGTTTAGAATAAGAAGATTGAAAAATGATATCTCCATCTTGAACCTGAATTTCAGCGGGTTTATTTATCAGTGCTATTTCTTTTGCTGGCTTTCGATTTTTAAGTGAAAAAGAAACAATAAAAATAAATCCACTTACTATGGCCACAAAGAAAAAAACGCTGTAAATGCTACGATTTATATTTTTCAACTTAAAATTCATTTGTTCAAAAATAGGGATTATTTTATATTGAGGCGTTGGAATCTATAAAACCAATCTGACTGATCGCTGTCTACCACAAAATCTTTTTGTCATGATTTTAACTAAAAATACCTGCCAAAAAGGGAACTAGTTCATGTTTTTTTAACGCTGGATTGCATCCAGCGTTAAAAATAGTTAACCCCTCAGGGGTTATATAACTTTCTAGCGCCTCAAAATAATATTAACTCCATAAATAAGGAATTTAGTTCCCTAAAAAACATTATCTGTATCTTTACACCGTAAAATTAATGTTATGAAATTACTTGAAAACAAAATTGTACTAATTACAGGAGCCTCAAGGGGAATTGGAAAAGCGATTGCTCAAGAATGTGCGAATCAGGGTGCAACGGTTCTTTTTACTTATTTATCATCAGAAGAAAAAGCAAATGCATTGGCTGCGGAGTTAAGTGCTTCAGGTGTTACTGCCAAAGGATTTCGTTCTGATGCTTCCAATTTCAACGAAGCACAGAAATTAGTGGAGGATATAGTAGCTGAATTTGGCACCATTGACGTTCTCGTTAATAATGCGGGAATTACACGTGATACGCTCTTAATGCGGATGTCTGAAGAACAATGGGACGAAGTGATTAATACCAATCTTAAATCTGCGTTTAATTTAACGAAAGCGGTGCAGCAACCGATGTTGAGGGCACGAAAAGGGTCGATTATCAATATGTCTTCTGTTGTTGGAGTGAAAGGAAATGCTGGTCAGTCGAATTATGCTGCTTCGAAAGCTGGATTAATTGGTTTTACTAAATCAATTGCTGCAGAATTAGGATCTAGAAACATACGTTGTAATGCCATTGCCCCAGGATTTATTGAAACCGAAATGACGGAAGTATTAGATCAGACGGTGGTAGAAAGTTGGAGAAAAAGTATTCCCTTGAAAAGAGGTGGACAGCCCATTGATGTCGCCAATGCTACCGTATTCCTTGCCTCAGATATGTCTGCTTACATCACTGGTCAAACCATTCACGTTTGTGGTGGAATGTTAATGTAATTTATAGAATGAATATTCGCCCTAGAAGAAATCGAAAATCAGCCGCCATTCGTAACATGGTGGAAGAAACCCATTTGGGTGTTCAGCATTTAATTTATCCTATTTTTCTGAAGGATGGGAAAAATATAAAGGAAGAAATAGCATCACTTCCCAATAATTATAGGTGGTCGCTGGATCAATTAATTCCGGAAATTGAAAGCTGTATGAACTTAGGTATCTATACCTATGATTTATTTCCAGCAGTTGATGAATCGCTTAAAGATACCATTGCTTCGTATAGTTATGCGGACGATAATTTTTACCTCAATGCGATTCGAAAACTAAAAGAAACCTTTCCTGAAATTGCCATCATGAGTGATGTTGCCATGGATCCGTATTCGTCTGATGGTCATGATGGACTCGTTGTAGATGGCAGAATTGTAAATGATGAAACGCTACCTATTTTAGCAAGAATGTCGGTGGCTCAAGCACAAGCTGGCGTTGATATCATCGGACCTTCCGATATGATGGATGGGCGTGTGGGGTATATTAGGGAAGCGCTTGATTCAGCTGGATATACGGACACCAGCATTATGTCCTACACCGCAAAATATGCCTCTGCGTTCTATGGCCCATTCCGTGATGCATTGAACTCAGCTCCGAAAGCTGGCGATAAAAAATCCTACCAAATGAATCCAGCGAATCAACGTGAGGCACTTTTGGAGGCTCAATTAGACTTTGAAGAAGGAGCAGATATGCTTATGGTAAAGCCGGCATTATGCTATTTAGATATTATTCATTTGTTGAAACAGCAATTTCCGATTCCAATTACGGCGTATAACGTTAGTGGTGAATGCGCTATGGTTCACGCAGCTGCTCAAAATGGCTGGCTGAATTACGATCTAGCTGTTTATGAAATGCTGTTGAGTATTCGACGCGCTGGTGCTGATGGAATTTTGACTTATTTCGCAAAAGATTTTGCTCAATTTAATAAAAAGTAAAACATTAAATATGTCTATTTACTACATTGATAATCAATGGATAAGTCTTAATGATTTTGAAAATATTATTGCTTCTAATTGTCAAGTTGAGTTAAGTGAGTCAGCGAAAGCAGCAATTATTAAATGTCGATCTTATTTAGATGAAAAAATAGCAAGTTCAGATCAATTAATTTATGGAATTAATACAGGATTTGGATCCTTATGCAATACTGCGATTTCAGCTTCAGATTTAGGAAAACTTCAACGTAATCTTGTCATTTCTCATGCGTGTGGAATGGGAGCTGAAATTCCTTGTGAAATTATCAAACGCATCTTACTTCTTAAAGCAATTGGATTGGCTCATGGAAATTCAGGTGTTGATGTTTTAACGGTAGAGCGTCTCTTGTTTTTCTATAACAACGATATTTTACCCTTAGTTTTTGAATTGGGAAGCCTTGGTGCTTCTGGTGATTTAGCGCCATTAGCTCATATATCCTTAGGTTTAATTGGCGAGGGTGAAGTGTATTACAAGGGAGTTAAAATGCCTGCAAAAGAATTACATCATCAACTGGGAATTTCTCCTTTAGTCTTGCAGCCAAAAGAAGGACTAGCCTTGTTGAATGGGACTCAGTTTATGAGCGCTTATGCAAGTTATGCAGTGTTTCATTGTTCCAAAATGTGGCTTAAATTTAATACAATTGCTGCCTTATCATTGGATGCATTTGATGGTAGAAAAGAGCCGTTTCAATCTAATGTTAATGAAATTAGGAATCAGGTTGGGCAAATTGAAGTTGCGGCTCATTTCCGTCTACTTATGGAAGGTAGTGAATTGCTTAATCGAACTAAAACGCATGTTCAAGATCCATATTCATTTAGATGTATACCTCAAGTGCATGGAGCGTCTAAAGATGTTTTTGATCATTGCGCAAAAATAGTTGAACGGGAAATAAATGCTGTAACGGATAACCCTACTATTTTTCCGGATGATGATGATGTGGTTTCAGCAGGAAATTTCCATGGGCAACCCTTGGCTTTGTCCTTGGATTTTTTAGCTATTGCCTTGGCTGAATTGGGAAGTATTTCCGAGAGAAGAACCTATAAATTAATAGGGGGAAGTAGGGGATTACCTGCATTCCTGACTGCCAACCCAGGCTTGAATTCAGGTTTAATGATTGTTCATTATGCCTGTGCGTCAATAGTTAGCCAGAATAAACAATTGTGTACGCCTGCTTCGGTAGATTCCATAGATTCAAGCAATGGACAAGAGGATCATGTTAGCATGGGAGCGAATGCCGCTACTAAATTATTTCGAATTATTGATAATTGTTATTCCATTATGGGCATTGAATTATTAAATTCAGTTCAAGCAATTGAGTTCCGTAGGCCTTTAGTATCTTCGCCCGTTTTGGAACAATTAGTTTCTGATTTTAGAGGCCATGTGGACCGCCTAGAAGAAGATAGAGCGCTTTTTACTGATATGCAATTGGCCAAAAATTTTGTAATTAATACTATGAAAATATGAATGAAACAGATTTAGACTTAGTACTCGAGAATGACAAGCAACCAACGAAAGCGCCTAAATTCCTTCTCGTATTAGTTATATTAACGCTATTAAATACAGGACTTGCTTTATTAGGTGGTATTTTATCGTTTTTAGCTGGTAAGCCATCACAGAAAGAAATTGATGATTCAAAAGTAGAATTGGCAAGATCCATTGTTGAATTAAAAAAGCTTAAAATGGATTATTTTGTGGATGTATTTCAAAAAATGGAAGCTATAAACGATGCAATGTATGCTAATTTCATGATGTTCAACCTATTGGCGGTTTTTATCGCAGGAATTGGTGCTGCAGGCGCTTTTATGATGTTAAAAAGAATGAAACTTGGTTTTCATGCTTACATTGTATATTCTTTCCTATCGATTTTGTCTGTTTACGCATTCGTTGCTCCAGTAAATGTTCCATCGATATTCATTTTGACAAATGCCATTTTTGCTGGTTTATTTGTGTTTTTGTACTCCCGAAATCTTAAGTGGCTTACAAAATAGGATTAAAATATTTTTCCTGGATTCAATATTCCATTAGGGTCAAAGACCTTTTTTATTTCGCGCATAAGGTTTAGGCTTATTTCAGGAAAGGCAATGTCCATATAGGGTTTTTGAACCAATCCAATACCATGTTCACCTGAGATCGTTCCGCCCATTCGAACCACCTCGGTAAATAACTCTCGAATAGCCACGGCTAATTCATTGTCCCAAAATTCATCACTAAGCGTTCCTTTAATGATATTCACATGTAAATTCCCATCACCTGCATGGCCATAGCAAACGGATTGAAAGCCATATTTCTTGCCGATTCGCTTGATGTGGTGCAGCAATTCAGGAAGCTGGTATCGCGGCACTACCGTATCTTCTTCTTTATAGATTGATTGCGATTTTACGGCTTCGCCCGCTTTTCTTCGTAGGGTCCAAAGGGTTTGTTTTTGAGCTGCTGAATCTGCAAATAGTATTTCATCGTGTTCGAATGTCTCCAAAACGGTCATTATTTTTTCACAGTCAATCATTAGTAGTTCAGGGTCAAATCCATCTACTTCAATCAATAAGTGTGCGGCATGATTATCAGCCACTTGAATGCTGCTTTCTCCAATAAATTGTTGGGTCCAAATCAATGCATCTCTTTCCATAAACTCAAGGCCACTTGGAATGATTCCCGCCATAAAAATGGCCGAAACTGCCTTGCAAGCATCTTCCGCATTGTAAAATGGCACGAGCATTAATAGATCATTCGTTGGGTGAGGAATTAATTTTAGTACAATTTTGGTTACCACGGCGAGTGTTCCTTCCGACCCTACAATTAACTGGGTAAGATTATATCCTGTGGCATTTTTTAGCACGTTGGCGCCTGTCCAAATGATTTCACCTGTTGGAAGTACCACTTCTAAATTGAGCACATATTCGTTCGTTACGCCGTATTTTACCGCTTTAGGTCCACCGGAATTTTCAGCAACATTTCCACCGATCGAACAAGAGCCTTTACTGGCAGGATCTGGGGGATAGAACAATCCTTTTTCCTTTACAGCATCTTGTAGAACTTGGGTAATCACGCCAGGCTCGGTCATTACTTGATGATTTTCCTCGTCAATGTGCAGAATTTTATTGAATTTTTCCATCGAAAGCAACACGCCACCGAAAATGGGTAGTGCACCACCGCTAAGACCTGTTCTAGCACCAGCGGGAGTTACAGGAATTTTGTTCAAATGGCAATAGGCGAGGATTGCGCTTATTTGCTTTGGGTCGGAAGGCTTTAAAACAATATGCGGTGGAAACGATAAATCTTCTGTTTCATCGTGGCCGTAGTGCTTTAAGTCCGCATCTAGGAGCGATAATTGGTCTCCTACAATCGATTTAAAAAAGGCAATGTCTTCAGTTCGTATCATGCGAAGAAATGGATCATTTAGGAAGCGAAAATAATCATTATCAAGGTTTATTCTTTCGCTAGAAGCTATTTTATTAATTTGATGGTCTTTTTTAGGTGAGTTTACTTGCTGCTTAAATAAATAGTAATGATTATCAAACACGAGCGAGCAGCTTTTATTTAGTATTTTACTCTCCGAAATTTAACAACGTTTATTTCAAAAAAGGACAATGGAAAGCTCTGGACAAATAGACGACAGAAAAGAAGGCCGGTAGGTTCTACGGATATATACTTTCATCGCTTCTCTTTTTAGGATGGCATTCGTGAGCAAGACGAAGTAATCTGGACTGCCCTCTATTTCCTTTAGCCATGATTCGGGAAGATCAATTACATATAACAGAGCCCTTAAATCAAGGTGCTTATTCTCCTGCAGCTCAGACAATAAAAAAGCCACCAACATTGAAGGGTCAAGAAATAAATCAGCAGGAAAAGATATACTGCATGCGCTACGTTCAAGATCTTTGCGCAGTTGGACTTGTATTTCAGCTAACAACTCGTTTTGAGAAAGTTGAATGCTAGGGTATTGTGTATGAATTTGAAGCCAGTCCATTGTTTGTATTGAAGATAATTAAGCTTGGTTAAGGTGAAATATTAACATTTTTTTTGTTTTTGCATTGATTCTATTTCGCTAACTTAATAAGAAAAATAAGAATTAAATCAACTTTATGTTAGTAAAAACCTATACAAGCAGTGTTTTTGGAATTACTGCTACCACCATAACCATCGAAGTGAATTTGGGAATTGGAATCAACTTTTTCATGGTCGGACTTCCCGATAATTCGGTAAAAGAAAGTCAACAACGGATTCGTGCCTCGTTCAAAAACAACAACTATAAATTTCCAGGAAAAGAAATTACCGTTAATCTTGCGCCAGCAGATATTAGAAAAGAGGGCTCCGTTTATGACCTTCCAATTGCTATAGGGATTTTAGCCGTGAGCGAACAAGTAGATACAACTCTCCTAAAGGATTATATTCTTATTGGTGAACTCTCTTTAGACGGCTCAATTCAAGTTACCAAAGGAATTTTACCAATCGCTTTACAAGCCAAGAAAGAAGGCTACAAGGGAATCATTATTCCCTTAGAAAATTGCAAAGAAGCAAGCGTTGTGCTTGGTCTTGATGTGCTAGGCGCAAAGAATATAGAAGAAGTTGTTTCATTTTTAAATGGCAAAGGCACACTGAGTCCAAGTCAATTCAATATGGCTGATACATTTTATGAGCAGCAAAAGTCTTCCGATGTTGACTTTAAAGACGTTAAAGGGCAATTTAGCATTAAGCGTGCCTTTGAAATCGCGGCTGCAGGTGGACACAATGTGATTTTGATTGGCCCTCCAGGCGCAGGAAAATCCATGCTTGCCAAAAGATTGTCCACCATTTTACCGCCGATGTCGATGGAAGAAGCCTTAGAAACGACCAAAATTCACAGCGTGGCAGGCAAAGTAAAAATAAACCGAGGACTGCTTACCCAACGGCCCTTCCGAAAACCTCATCACACCATATCAGACATCGCGTTAGTTGGAGGAGGAACCTATCCACAACCGGGTGAGATTTCATTGGCGCACAACGGCGTATTATTTTTAGACGAATTACCTGAATACAAAAGAGGCGTGCTGGAAGTTTTGAGACAGCCATTGGAAGACCGATTCATCACGATTTCCCGTGCGAAATTCACCGTCGATTTTCCAGCAAGCTTTATGCTAATTGCCGCCATGAATCCATGTCCGTGTGGCTACTTTAACCACCCAGAAAAAGAGTGCGTTTGCGGACCCGGCGTGGTGCAGCGCTACCTTAACAAAATATCCGGACCCTTATTAGACCGCATCGATTTACACGTGGAGGTGACGCCCGTTAGCTACGATGAATTAACCTCTACCATTCCAAATGAAAATAGCGCATCGATACGAACCAGGGTGATAAAAGCGCGGGGCATTCAAGAAAAACGTTACCTAGAAACAACCGAAACCCATTGCAACGCACAAATGACACAAGCAGAATTTGAATTGCATTGTAAGGCAGATGAGCAAGGACACCTAATGATTAAGCAAGCGATGCAAAAAATGGGCTTATCAGCACGAGCCTTCGAACGCATCTTAAAAGTGGCAAGAACCATTGCCGATCTCGACGAACATGAAAAAATTCAAGTGAATCACATCGCCGAAGCGATCCAGTTTAGGAGCTTGGATAAAGGGAATTGGGGGAGTAACTAATAATAACTACTTTTGAAATACAAAAGAAATTCATTATGAAGTCTATTTTTGTTATAGCCGCCACTCTAATTCAACTTTATAGTTATTCTCAATATCAAATCGGGCATAGCACCCTTACCTTCAACGATCCTTCTCGCAGTGGGGGCTTTGGTTCTGGTGGAGGAGCGGGCCGACAAATTCAAACGGAAATAT